>Ga0208161_1000421_pt1 | contig 24231 bp, 39 predicted proteins | sample CB_VirMetaG_3_FD_184538 | JGI IMG/M metagenome (GOLD analysis project Ga0208161, IMG submission 184538) | Freshwater to marine saline gradient viral communities from Chesapeake Bay - CB_1508_1S Viral MetaG (SPAdes) (version 4) | ecosystem: Environmental > Aquatic > Marine > Coastal | place: USA...
CTTTGATTTATCTTTTAAACGCTTGTATCCTTTGTACTCTCTTCTTACTATGTGTAAACACATAAGGAAGATAACTAACACACTAATCCAACTCAATGCCATAATCTTCTTTGTCTCTATTGCACAACCCAATCATAGATAGTGCTTGGTTATAATCTTCATAGTAGGAATCTCCTACCTTCCAATACATTATTGGTTTCATAAGTAAACTTGTTTACGGTGAGGAGTCTGGCGACTCATCTCTCTTTTGTGTTTAAGAATTCAGATAAGTTATCATAAAGAGATATAATTTCATCATCACTGAGTTGATTGACTTGTTCCAATAATGATGCTCTTATCTCGTTGATGTTAAATTGTTTGTCGTACCATTTAGTAATCTCCAAAAGCGGTTCATCTCCGAACTTGTAGGCGAAGCCAATCATAACCTCTTTCTCTTTTTCAAGCATAGGGTGTGCAAGTTCAATTGCATCTTGTACATACATAGCGGCTACAAGGTCTCCGCTCTGTTGTAGTTGTTCGTATTTGTTTTGGAGTTGTTCAATCAGTTCTTGCATTGGTGTTTTCATTTCTCTTTGCGTTAAAGGTTAATAATGCCAATAATCTGTAATACTGGCAAAAGTTAGTTTTATATGTTGTTGCGTATTTATACGCTTATATACTTTACACTTTGAGTGCTTTTTATTTTACACTTTGTCACACTGCGGTGTAAGGTTTCTATTTACAATCTGGATAGGTGCAGTTGTTGTTTAATCTGCAACTCTCACCTTCTCTTTTGATGTGCTTACACCTTTTGTTGGCTTCTAATTTCTCCAGAGAATCTTTTACTATAGCATACCAAGACCACTTATCCTTGTCAGCGTTCCAAAGTTTCTCATACATCTCCAGTAGTATCTCTCTATTTGTCATTTTACCCTTGTTTTGTTACAAACAATTAACATTTTTACCCTTATTTTGTGACAATTTAAGGTTCATCGTTGTGATGATTTGCGATTTGCGAATCACGAATGTGTACCACTTTGGTACAAAAGTAATAGAGGGGCCGAAGCCCCTCATCACTATTTAGAATGGCATATCATCTACATCATTCACAGGTTGTGGTTTCTTGCTCATCTCTTGTTGAACTTGAACATATTTACCACCATCACGCTTGTCTTTCATCTCAAGATTGACCCAACCTTTTTGATTTCTAGCGTTCTGCAATACTTCAAAGTCTTGTGGACCTAAAGCAATCTTAACAATTTGACCGTATTGTGTGTTCACAACACTAGTCTTTCCTACAAAAACCTTCTCTGACATTTTAATTTAATTTGAGGTTAATAAATCTACTAAGTGTTCGTACTTCGAATCTAGTTCTAGGTACTTCATATAAAGGGAATTAAGTTTTCCCTCTAAGTTTTCATTTGACGACTCATAGTCTTCAACAAATTTCTTTGACTTGTTGTATGTGTGTGCATACTTTCTGTCAGCCATCCTATTATCGTGACTCTCGATAAAGATGTGAACTCCTTTATGGTCGGTGTTTAACAATCGACCAATCTCTCTAGTTCCGTACCCATACTCACTGAGTATCTTACAGGCAACGGAACGTGCTAAAACCGATTCCTTAGTTTTTGAACTCGTAAGTATCTTGACTATATCTACACCTGCTGTGGCTGATATAGCACTAAGCACTACGTTGTCCAATCTACTAAATTGTTTCGATGATTGCATTGTAGGGTTTAAATTCATTTTTAACAAATAACTTTTCATACTTATTAGCACTCGACTCTAGTTCCCATTCGCCCTGTTGCATAAAGTCTTGGCTACATTCAAATATTCCTACCTCGTAAGGGAACTCTTTTTCTACGACTAGGAAAACAAATCTATCTACATCAAAAAGCCTTGTGTATAGAGCGGCCTGTTGATTGTACAGCATATACTTTGCTGAGCGTTTAAACTCCTCCAATGTTTTTGCTGTGGTCTTAAGGTCAACGATGTATCTTTCGCCATTGTTGTTTACTAGTGCATCTGCTTTCCCTTTCACAGGAATCTCTAGTCCTGATTCCGTAACATACGTACCTGTTGCAGGTAACTCTGCCTGAAAATCAAATCCCATAAGTTCATTTACAGCAGGCACATTGTTCAGTTTATCAGCCATAGCATATACCATATCGTAGTCCTTTGAAGGCAGTATAAGTTTATCAGGATTCTCAGCCTTGAATTGTTTATACTCGTTACCTCTGCGAGTTCCTTCCCAACGCAGTGATACTTCTTTACCTTCTAGGAATAGTGCGTGAAGTGCGGAACCAACATCGAAGAATGAGGTGCTTGGATAAGACCACTTACCCATTCTCCAAAGATGAAACTTTGTAGGCGATTGTCGTAGTAGTTTAAAAGAACTATTAGACATATATGATTTGTCGGCATAATATGCCTCATCATCTTTAAACTTTTCTACGTCACTCATTCTAACATTGTTTCTAGTGTGTAAATCATATCTGCTATATCTTCTCTAGTGATGGACATAACATATACATCTTCTTCTCCGTACATCTTTTGCCACACGTGTGCTTTGTCTTGGACATCGGGCTTCCATATCTCTAGATGGAAGCCCTTGTCGTTTGTGAGTACTAAGCGAGTACCTTTCGTGTAGTCGGTTTCATTATCCATTGGATAGGATTTCTTCAGCCTCTTCTTTCGTGATGTCATAGTTGCCTATGGCATTCTCGACTGCATCTCTATTCCCACTCTTAACTGCTTGAAGCATCTTGGATTTTATCTCCTCAGTCATCTTCTTTTTAGAAGGTGCTTCTGATGTCTTGGCATTCTGCTTCGCAATAGCCATAGATACTTCGTTAGAAGAAGCGATAGAGGTGTCTATGCCGATACCTAGATTGGCAAGTGCACGTCCCCAAGCAGAAGTCTCGCAGTTCTCTACGTAACTTGTCTTGTTGATGTAACTACTTGACTTGTCTTCTTGTGCAAATCCTGTTGCACGAAGTACCCAATTCTCATCACGAATCTCAGCACGGATGACACAGGAGTTCTCATCAATGAGTACTATCTCTGAGGATAGTGACCAACCTTCATAGTTGCCACTCTCTCTGAAGTATTTGATACGCTCGTTTACCTCAACGTATGCCTTACCCTTGATGTTTGTTGTTTTGAATTGATGTCTACTCATCTTACATTTATTTTGGTTACTGAATCTAATTTACTAAATTATTACCCCACTAAGCCACCTCAGAGGGTTCTGTTTTAAACACATTATTAACAATCCTTTGGACCTCGTTCTGACTGAGTATATCCACTGCTCGAAGAGACTTCAGCATCTTCGTTAGGTTATCTATAATCTCAGACTTAGAAGATATGTAATTGTCTATGTTGAGGGAATACTCCCTGAACAGGTCAACTAAATCTCCTAGTGTATCTTCTGTTTCCCTATCTCCAATGGAAAGCATATCGTCTATGACTCGCTCTCCGTGTATAACTGAAGCGTGGTTCATACCGAATACATCGCCTATCTGTTGGTACGGCATATTGTATTGCTTCCTCAGTATATAGAACAAGCATTGTCTAGGGATTACAAGTTCCCTGTCCCTTCTAACGGCTCTGATATCTTTATGGTAGAGTTCATTGTACTTGTCAATAATAAGGTTAATAACCTTAACGGATATCCTGTTCATCTTTATTATAATATATTATAATTAATACTATTATTATAAGAGTATCCCCCTAAAGGGGATACTCTACTATACTAGTATAATACTATACTAGTATAATAAGGGTGTTTAGTAGTCGGACGAAAGTCCTCCTTGTTCAACAAGTTTCTCAAGGAACTCACTGTATCTATTCACCCATTGTCCGTACTGATATTCATCGTCTAAGAAGTTATCAGTAATGTCGTTCTTAATCACTTTCCCTTTTTCCATAGTTTATCAAAAATTAAATGGGATATGTATAGCATTATCCCAATGGTTATCATTGTTACTGTGCCACCTAGCACTGCATAAAATACTCCTAGCATTGTTATATGTTTTCAAATTTTAAATTGAGCCTAGCCTTCAACTCTTCGTTCTCTTGTTTTAAGGTATCATACTTTGCTTTTAATGAACGATAAGCACCTCTTGCTTCGTCTACCTTATCTCGATACGTGAAGTAGTCTCTAACACGCTGTAAATGCGTTGACTCAAATCCGTGTATCAGATTAATAATCTCTGCCATCTTATGCAAATCTAGACAAGAGTCCTTTAGTTCGATAAGTTTATTCTCGATACCAATCAACTCTTGAATATCTGCGTAGGCTAGTAGTTCATCTTTACTCCTCATTAACTCCAACTATAACTATTCGTAGGCCAAAACATATCGTTGTCAGGGACTTCTGTATTGTCATCAACATACCTCCAAAGGTCTGTGTCCTTGTCCCAAAAGACAACTTTATTATTTTCCTCATCAATTAATACGGGCTCTTCCTCATCCCATATACCTTGTGAAGAATCAATGTACACCCCATAAGCACCCGACTCTTCCTCTCCAACAATTGTGAAGTCAAGGTTAGGATACATTTCAATCATCTTTTCAATTACTTCGTTAGGGAAAGCCCAAGCCGTTCTCAGATTGTATTCCTGTTCAAAGGGGAAACCATCTATGCTAACCGAGAACCTATCATCACATACGGCATTCCATTTCGTACCCCAATTGTGCCTGTTCCAATCGTACCAATTAGGCACTCCTTCCTTTTCTAATCTCTCCTGAGTTTCGAAAGATATGTTATCTCTATAAATGTTATCGGGCTGAGGTATGAAGTGATTGAAGTCAAATTCTCTACCTTTCGTATCGTACTTCTCTGAGCCCTCTACATTGGATACGAACTTACGTACCTCTTCCTTCTCACCACTTACTGTAATGGTGAAGTAAAACCAATTAGGCATAATTAATAAAGTGTTTGATTAATAAATTCTTTTATCTCTGTACATTCTGTCTCTAGGTTATAGTTAGATAGAGTCTCAAAGAATAAATTCTTATCAACTCTATCGTAATTCCAAGCAAACATTAATGCAACGTCTGCTTTTGTAAACTTATTACTAAACTCATTCCTTTTCCAAGACTTAAGTATCTTGTTCAGTTCTTCAAATGTCAACATAGTTATTTCTATTATTCTCTAATTTCTATAACCTTCATATAAGGGTCTCTAGATTTGTGTGATATCATACACTCTCTAGCCAAAGATATATCTTGAAACCTTTGTGTGTATCTAACAACGTCTCCATTTAATGGATTCTCGTATTCACTCTTCCAATATACTTCATATTCTAGTCTCATAACAATCTATTCTATTTCATATTTATATCCACCATAAGTAATCTCCTTAATCTGCTCAGGTATTAGTGCGGTGTACCGCTTTCTATTGTTGTCCCATACCGTCCATACATTTGGACTAGAACTCCCTGTTCCCTTAACGAACTTATGTACTCCAAATCGTCCGTTAATCTTTGTAACCTCTCCATTCTTTTTGATATACGTTGCACCGAATATCTTACCTTCTTTTTGTAGCACTGCTTTGGCTACGTTTTTGTTTAACTTATTCATATCTATACAATTTCTAACATTTCACATAACTTATCATATACTTGCTGTCCACTACTACTCATTCTATCGTAGTCCCATCCTAAGTCTATCACTAGGTCTTTTACATCTGCTATCATACTATTTTCTCTTTTATTGTTTTACTTATATCTTTGAATAATAAGAATGCTTGTGCACTTCTATAACTGTGGAAGTATTTAGTATTATTTGAAACATCATCATACATCTCCTCGCTAACAGAGTCCCACGTAGATTCTACTACTTGTCCGTCTTCAACCGTATAGTAAGTATCGCCTTCATCGAACGGATAATATCTTTGTCTTCCCATACATTCTATTTCAATCTGTTTACCAATTCCTCGATAACCTCTTGGATAATCTCATTCATATCCCACGTTGTATTACTGCTGTCATCATCTCTATCCTCAGAGAGTTGCGGATGATTCGACACTTCCTCAGATATAAGTTCACGTATCGTATCGCTATCTGCTAGATTCTCTAGGTGTCTATCTATGGATTCTTGTATGTGTTCATCTTTATTCGATATCATCCACTCTTCTATAATGTTGGTTATAGTATACTCGTGGTCATACATATCTATATCTGCGAAGGCATCTTCTACAATACTCTCTACATCATAACTCGTAATCTTGTCCTCAATATCTGATTGAGTTTCTTGCAACTCTGATTCTAGGTGTAGAACCTTAGATTCTAGGTCGCTGATTTCTAGTTCTAACTGAAGTATTCTATCCTGAATACCTAGCCATCTAACAATAGACATTTTCATCTTTTTCATAATACTTGTTTTTGTTTGTTATTTATTTAAAGAATTAATTTTATTAGTGTTTATCATATATTACTGTTTCTACATTCCAACAAGCCCTACAATCTAAGCAGTTATTATTTTGCTTAGGTGCAGGACATTTGTACCCATTTAAGGTATTCGGTTTTGTCTCTACTCCACTACAATACCCTGTAACTTTGTAACTAGGCTGTGCATCGTCCATATGTGCAGATATCCGTACAATAAGATTGGGTGCAAACTCACCATACATCTTCTGCCATATTCGTACAGTCTTTATCTCCCTAGTGGGCAACCAAAACTTGACCTCAGGTACGGCAAGGGCAATGTTATTGATAGAATCTAGGTGGCTCACACTCTGCAAATCTCCGCTATCGTGCCATCTAAAATATCCCTTGTCTCCCTTGATATATTTCTTCATATAGATAATCATATTATCTTGCCAAGCATTTATATCTTTCTTGAGGCTATTTAACCTATGGTACATCGCCTTTTCTACGTTAGGGAATACATACCTACCTTTTAGGGCATAGCAGTCGCTACACGTACTTCCCTTTATGGTAACTAATGTACTCCCTGTCTTGCATTCTTTTGCAGGAATAGAATAACCACTACAAGGCATCTTTGAAGGTGCTGATAAACTACCAACAGCGTCCTTAAGTTCTTTCAGTTTCATATCTAATCATTTGTATTATATATTCTCTCATATCCGTAGCAGTATATTCTACCTGCATCAAACATCTGTGATAACTTCTTTATGTACTTTGAGCGTTTGGGATATGTGTATGAACCAACACCCATCTCAAACTTCAATCCGTTTGAATACTCATAGTAGAATCTGTATCTGTGTTTAGTCTTCATAATAATCGGTATCAGTTTCTACGTTAGACACCTCGAAAGTATCTACCTTAGTTTCTATTATCTCCATATCTCCATCGTACATTGCTTCTAACAAATACTCCTCACTATCGTCTGTGTATAGTGTTACGTGCCTTTGTACTCTTACCTTGATTGTTGCTTCTATAAATACATCGCCTGTACTTACTTCAAATGTGCTTCTCATTATTTCTATTTATTATTCTTGAGTTAATACATCTTTTATGTGGTTCAATTCTGACAATACCTTGTCTGTACTCCCAATAATACCGAAATACATTTTTACATCTTTCAGTCTCCAATTTCTATGTGGCTTGATGCCTTTACTGAACAATGATACATCTCGTATTGACATAACTAGATTGTAATATCCTCTAGGAATATCCGTACCATTATAGTTCAAAGGAACTGCCATATCTTTCTCAAACTGTGTCATAGTATTTATTTATTTATGTTCTTCAATTATTGTATCTTCATATCCTTGATATATGTACGACTCATAGACGGTTAATGCAGTAGAATACTCTACATACTCTACCACAGGAACTCCGCCAACCCAAACTGTATAACTAACCATAATTTATTTGTATTTATTTGCGTTTATGTTCTCTATGTTCTTTTGCGTTCTATTTTTACTTTCTGCTTTATCCTGTAAATAGGATATAATAAAAGCAGTACCTATAAATAGTACTGCTAGTATTGTTACATTTATACCGTTCATATTTATGCTAATCTGAATACATCATTTCTAGTAATGTGTACATATGCATTTCTACGCTGTACATCTAACCAATCCGTATAATTGATACGGGCTGTCTTTATCTTTGGACGCTTTATATTCTTACATCTATCTTTGTACTGTGCATTCAAAGATTTGTCTTGGTATAAATAGGTAACTCCGTCTGAGGTTTCTACCTTTCTGAGCGTTCTATTTGTGCGCTCTTTGCGCTCTCTATTTGTAGACGTTCTCTGTGCTCTTTTGCGCTTTACAGGTTTTACTATTTGTACAACCTCAAGGTCTGTAAGTGTAGGTACTGAAAGTTTCATAGGATATAAATAAATAAAGGGAGTAGGCTATTTCTAGCCCCTCCCTATTTGTAGGAATTAGTCGGTAATTATTTCTACTTTTGTCTGAATTCTACCTGTAACTATTTTGCTACATTCTGCATACTTCTTAGTAAAAGCATTTACTACCTTTTCAATGTGGTGAATCTCGTCCTCTAGAATTTCAATTTCCACATCATTGCCTAAGTCTATATTTCTAGACTCTAGTAACTCGTTAGCCGTATTTTTAACGGCTTGTAAAAATACAAACTTTATAACTTCGTTTGTAGTTGCTTGGCGTCCCTTGTTTACATTAATTGCTTGTTTCATTTTTATATATATTTAAGCGTTATTAATTCAAATTAAAATGGTAGATATATTTCAGCCTCTACCTGTTGTACCATACTATTAATATGGCGTTGAATTTCTAGAAGTTGTATATACTTCTTTTCTAGGGTTTCACGTGAAACGTTTTGTAAATTTAGTGTTTCCATATTTGTATTTATTTTTAGTTAGTGTACGTCCATAGGGGACGGCTTACGCCTACAATTTACGGCTTTATTTTTGTGGTGTAATACTAAAAAGTTGATATATAGTGCCCACATCTTACCACATATTACCCACATCTTACCAATCGAATCCAAAAAGAGTATAAAATACCTATAAAAAAAACTAGAAAAAAATTTGCACAGGTCAAGAATTTTTTTATTGACCGACTCGTTTGGTTGATTCTCTGAAGCTAACCCCTCGGAGCGGGGAATGGGTTTTTTAAAGGGGATAAAACGAATTACAAAAGTTACTTTTGGAAGTTTGTATAATAATAGATACTATTATAATAATAGTAATAGAGTAAAGTAGTACTATTATTATAATACTCTCTCTTTTATTAGAGAGAGTATAATATTTATTAGTTTATACTATTAGTATAATAAGGGTTGTTTAGTTATGAATCTTTAATTCATTATTGTATATTTGGGTAAAAGTCATCTTATGAATCAGAAGGATTTGATTATTTCTTTAGCAGGTAGGAACTCGGTTAGGGGTGAGTTACGTGAGGAGATGTTTTCTTTTCACAATTCTATGGTAGGCAAGAGTAAGTATTTTAGGAAGTGGGAGAACCCTAAGACTTCTTGTGGGAGTTGTGTACACAGGGTCTTGAAGAGTATTATGAGTTGGTATCATTTTGATGACGATGCTCCTACTTATGATGAGTTGATGTTTACAGGAAGGTTTGGGTTAAACAACATACCTGTGTATAGACTTAAATAGAGACGTTTTATGGCACTTAAAAAAGACAAGAAGGGTAATATAGTCAAAGGCAGGGGAAGTGGCCTTACAGAGCTTCAGGAGGCCTTTCTCGAAAGGATTAAGGACGAGGGTATAGAGAGTGGAAGTAAAATAGCCAAGGAATTGGGTTATACGAACTACTATCGTGATAGGAGAACAGACGGTACTGCTTTCCATCGTGAGATGATAAAGTTTGTGAATCAGGAGACCAAGAGTGTTGAGGCTGCTAAGGGGACCAACTTAGGGAAGTTGATTAGCATTAGGGATATGGCCTTAGCCAATGGAGATATGAAGGTGGCTATGGAGGCAATTAAGATTATCAATGATATGCAGGGATACAAGGCTCCTATGAAGGTAGAGCAGACGAAGATTGACATCACCGCAACAATTGACCTCACTAAACAACCTGAAGAGGATAATTTACTAGACATCGACTATAGCGATGCAGATTAAGTTATACAATCCCACTGAGCCCCAAAGGGACTTTTATCGGCTCGTTCACGAGGAGAAGCCTTTCATTAGTGTGCTTGTTGCAGGTCGACAGACAGGGAAGACTTTCTTTATGCAGAACGATTGTTTGATGAGGGCGTTGAACAATCCTAAGCAGCGCATCTTTTGGGTCAGCCCTATACAGGACCAAGCCAATAAGGTGATGAAAGACATAGAGGGAATGTTTAGTGGTAGGACAGATGTATTCAATAAAATCATTAAGAGGTTTGACAGGAAGTCTAATGAGATGTATCTCTATAATGGGAGTTTTATTAAGTTCCGTAGTGCTGATAGTGGTGATAACCTTCGTGGGGCTACTCTTGATTTTATCTACATTGATGAGGCCGCATATATGAAGTTGGACTTTATCAATGAGGTGTTGTTGCCTATGGTCACTAGGACGAAGGGTAGGGTCGTAGCGGCAAGTACTTTCAATGGTCCCAATTGGTTTTTTGAGTGGTACAAGCAAGGTCAGCTCAAGGAGAATTGGACACAGATGAAGAGCCTGAAGCGTACTTATTTAGATTTAAATGACCCTGCAGTAAACGATACAGTGCTTGGGATTAAGAAGAGTATGACCAAGGCACAGTTCGACCAAGAGTTTTTATGTAAGCCTATCAGTAGTAATGCGTTGTTCAGTAACATTGACGAGTGCGTAAGCACGACACTAAACACCCCTTACGAGAGAATTTACATTGGTATGGACATTGGCGTTGCACAGGATTACACTGTATTAACAGCGTTGGATGAAGCGTACAATATCATAGACATCGATAGGTTCAACCTCAAGGAGGAGGGAATGGACTCCGAGGAGTTTAAGGAGCGTATTAAGTCTTTTTACCTAAAGCACGATGAGGAGGACAAGCTATCGGCCTGTTACTTCGAGGTGAACAACAACGACCTACTCTTTGATGAGCTCACAGAGGACGATAAGCTTTTTAAGATGATACCGTTCACCACCTCAGCGAAGACGAAGCCACTAATCATAAACAACCTAATAAAGTTGTTTGACGATAAGTTGATATCGATACCCGATAATCAGGAGTTGATAAAGGAGCTTTACGACTTTAGGAGTAAGAGGAACCCCATCACAGGGAACCTTCAGTACAGTAATACAGACGGCAAGCACGATGATATGGTAATGAGCCTAGCGATTGCAGCGTACTGCGCCAAGGAAGAGCAAGACGGGGGCGTAACAATGTTTCTATAACTATGATTACATTTGGTCAACACATTGAAATCAATAAATGCATCATCGATGGCGTAGGTCTAGATGAGATGTTTAAGGACTTCAACGCTTCAGATAGAGTAAACTTTATACGAAGCATCGAAGAGGTATACCCAATAAGCAAGGACATCACCTCTAGTGATGAGTTTAAAGACTCATTTACGGTGTATGATAATGTGATGGACATACACTTGGGTCAGTTCATTATGCTTGAGCAAATCATAACGGGCAAGGAGAACTTTGCGTATGATGTTGACAACGATATTGAGATTGCAAAATTGGTCATCCGACCTAAACAACACAAGGAGTTTGACAATGAGGACCAGTCCTTGGAGAAGGAGAATACAGATAACATACTGAAATCCAGTGTTTTAGATGTATATTCTTCTATTTATGGCTATATGAAGGACAGGGAATACGTACTTTTCGAGCAATTCTCAGGTGTTTTTTACAATGTAAAAGACTACGATGAGGAGGAGCAAGAGGAAAAAAGAGAGCTCATAGGAGAAGATTTATTCAATAACCAATGGTATTGGTACAATATTGTACGAACATTAGCACAAGAAGACATCCGCAGGTACAATGAAATATATATGCTTAAGATGAGCACAGTATTGCCTGAGATGAGTTACCTAGCACAGCGAAATAAAATAGAGCAAACGAAAGCTAGGCAACAAAGGATGAGTAGTAAATTGTAAATTCAATAAAGAGATTATGACCAATTTATCAGACTTTTACGCTCTTGTAAAGAGCTTCGCTGAAGACCATATGATGGTCAATCAGTTCCTGTTTGTAGGTTCTGAGGAAGAATTGGATAAGATAGAATTTGAATACAAGACCTTCATAGTAATACCCTCTACATCAAATATTTCTAGAACGCTAAACAGACCTGTGTACACACTAGGCTTTGATTGCATCATTCTAGACAAGTATCCTTACGACAATGAGGTGTCTATGATGAAGACCATTGAGGAGAACCTATTCTTAGCAGGTCAGTTTCAGGACTACCTTTTTCAGCAGAATGAGGACATTGAAGTGGGAGAGATATCTATCGACAATTTAGGAACAGACACTTACAATATATCATCAGTAATGTTTACGGTTGAAGCCACATTTGGCCGAGCCCCATACGTTAAAGGTATTGCAAGTTGATAAGCCGTCAGAAACAAATACAAAACCTACGTACTTATATTGCTAAAGAGATAGAAGAGATACGACTCAAATCTACCCTTATCAATAGGCTTAAGTACAATAAACAAGATGTAACAGGTAGCTTGGTTAACAGCATATTAGCCATTAACTACAACAAGAGCGGTAAGTATTTAAATATAAAGTCCTCGTTTAATAAACAAGCAGGGCTCTTAGAAGACATTAGAGTTTCTGTAGAATTGCCTTGGGGTGAGTATGGTCGCAAGCTCGATACTGTAGAGGGGAGAGCATCTAACGCTAAGGGCAAGAGGATGAGTCCTGATAAGAACAAGATATTCCAATGGATGGATGCCAAGGGATTGTTTAAGTCAGGGTTTTACAGGCAGAAGAAAACACTTAAGAATGGAGCCACAAGGACATATGTGTACTCTTCGAAAAGGGACAGCTACAGAAAGGGTATAGCCTTTAGGATAGCTAGAAAGATACAGAGGGAAAACGAAATAAAAACAAGATTTGCGTATTCAACTGAGCTAAACATTAAAATTGAATTAGCAGTGCTTAGGGGATTTGAAAAATTTTTCGATGATTTTGCATTACAGTATTTTGAAGAGTATACGCTAGAACTAGGTAAATCGCTATAAGATGGCACAAGAAAGTTTAAATGAAAAGATAGACAGGCTAAATAAAGAGTTTGCTCAATTTTCAAATGAGATAATTAAGCTTAAGCAGAATGGAAAGTCTGCGGAAGAAATTTTTAATAAGCTTGGCAAACCTGTAGAGAACCTCAAGAAGGAATTTAAATCCATCACAGGCGAGATACGTGTAAACCAAAACGCACTTAAGGCAGGTACTGAGGAGTACAATAAGGCAACCTCTCAGATAAACAAACTGAACTCAGGGGTAAAGAACCTAGAGAATACCTTCAGCAATGCGACAAAGACTCAGAAAGGGTTTAGCGATGCCTTTAAGCAACAGTTTTCTGCAGAATCTTTAGGTAAGGCTGCAGGTAACCTCATTAAATATGTAGGTGGGTTTAAGCTTTTTAATGCTGTTGTTAGTGTTGTTAAGAACATTACTGTTGATGCCGCTAAGGCAGCCATTGACTACCAAGCACAGCTCGCACAATTGTCGGCTGTAACAGGAGTATCGGGAGACGAGCTTGAGCGACTCAGTGACAATGTACTTAAAGTAGCAGGTAGCACGAAGTTTACCTCAGCAGAAATCGTAACGCTACAAACCGAACTAGCGAAATTAGGTTTTACCACTGATGAGATTATCGACTCTACAGCAGCGATTGCAAACATCGCACAGGCACTTGGTCAGCAGGTAGGCCCCGTAGCACAGAAGGTAGGTCAGATTCTTAATCAGTTTAACCTCACAGCAAAAGAGTCTACTGCAGTAGGTGATGTACTTGTTTCTACGATTAACAACTCGGCACTTTCGTTTGAGTCCTTTGGTACAGCGATTCAGTATGTAGGTCCACTTGCTGCGGAGCTAGGAACCTCATTCACAGAATTATCAGGGGCAATGGCCTTACTTGCAGACAACGGTTTCACCGCATCACGTATCGGTACAGGTCTTCGTGGTATCTTAACGGAGCTTGGCACAACGGGTCAGGACCTTGTATCCATTGTGCGTGAGTTGGCAGACGAGGAGATTTCATTCTCAGAGGCAATCGAGCTTGTGGGTAAACGTGCGGCAGCACAGCTAATCACACTTGTAAATAATGTTGAAACACTAGAATCGGCAGAGCAGAAGTACAAGGACACAGGAGCTGCTATCCTCGCCTCAGCGAGACAACTAGACACCTTCAAGGGAAATGCAGAACTACTAAACTCTGCTTGGAACGCATTCCTCATTGGACTTGGAGACTTCGTAGCGAAATCAGGATTGGCACGATTAGGTCTTCGACTGCTTAGTGACGAGGCTGCAGATGTAGCAGAAGGGCTAGATGCCATCTCCGACCTTGATGCAAAACAATTGTCCTTTGGTATAAATCAAGGGGTTAAGGAGTTTGAAAAACTAAATGAAAAAGGAGGAGACTTTGTAGAAAACCTAGAGGCTGCAAAGCAGGCGGCTGTAGATATTATTACAGACAACTCCTTAGCGAAGAATCAAGAATACCTAGACCTAGTTGAAAAAATTAAGGTATCACGTAGACAAGAAGGTGAGGCACTAATTTCAGGAAACAGAAGTTTACTAGGTGAGGCACGAAGAAACCTTCAGGTATACGAGAAGCAGTTAAAAGACTTGCGTGAGCAGGAGTCTCAATTTATTTCTGCAGCACTAGATTCTGAACTTGAGTCTCAGATATTAATCAATGAAGCTCAGGAAGAAAGAAACTCCATCAGTGAGGAGTACAAAGCATCTTTTAATGAGCTCAATGCCATCCGTGAAAAGGAGAACATCACATTAGCAGAGGCCAAGAAGCAGGAGCAGGACGTTAACAAAATCCTTGATGAGCTTCAAGGCAAGAGAGATGCCATTGTAAATGGTGAGCTCGATGCGTTAAGGCTTAAGCGCAAGTCAGGTGCTGAGCTAACAAAGCTTGAGGAGTTTCAATTGGTAACATTGGAAGCCCAAGCAGAGGCTTACGACACACAGATTGGTAAGTTTAAAAACCTATTCATTGAAAAGGATAAGCTCAATAAACTGAACAAGCAAGGTAAGCAAACATTTGATTCTGAGATTGACTCATTGAACAGACAGATAGATTACCAAAAGGAAATCTTAGCAAATAGAATCGCCTTTGCTGCAGTTCAAAGACAGATACTAGAGAATCAATTAGCCTCAGCCAAGAGCGATGAGGATAAGGAAGAGATTCAAGGGAGAATACGAGAGCTTGAGGAACGTACACTGCAGACTCAGCAATCTACATACAACACCATCAACGGTCTTATTGACACATATAGAGGCAAACTAGAGAAAGCAGGACTCACTGCAGAGGAGACTGCTAAGGCCACAGAAAAAATAAACGATGCTGCCAAGAAGATTGAAACGCTGAACATAGACTTTGATGAGCTTACCAAGGCAGCAACAAGATTGGGTAAAGACTTCCAAAAAAGATTTGGGGAGCAACTAAAGGATGGCAAGGAACTTAGTGCAGACCAACAAGAGTTTGTAAACAACTACATCAATGGATTCCTTGACAAGTTTGAGAACCTCGACCCACAGCAGAGAGAAGCATTAAGAGAGCTTGTTACCTCACGTCTATTTGCATCAGACCCTAAAGACGTTGCTAAGATACTCAAGAAAAACTTAGGAGACATCTTAGGGGAACTACAAGAGGTCTTTGAAGAATACAATGAGACATACTTAGAAAACAAGAAGGCAACATTAGAGGCTGACCTAGATGCAGTAAAGCGCAAGTTTAAGATTGAGGAAGACATCTTAAAGTCTCAACTAGACAACCAATTGATTACTGAATCTCAGTTTAGAACAAAGTCTATAGAGCTTCAAAAGAATCAGATAGCACAAGAGAACAGCATTAACAAGAAGATATTCGATGCTGAGAAGGCTTCAGACCTCAGAACTGTAGGTGCAGAAACTGCTGAGGCATTGGCTTCTAACATCTTGAACAACTACGAGAAGTATGACTTTACTACTGCAGGTATCTTGGCGATACTCAGTACTGCGGCAGTATTGGCCTCAGGTGCAGCCAAGGCCGATGCCATACGTAGAAGAGAGTTTGTACCTGTAAAATTCGAACAAGGGGGTATTGTAAATGGACCAAGCCATAGTGACGGTGGTGTGCCTTTCACTGTTCAAGGTCAAGGTGGATACGAAATGGAAGGTGGAGAGTTTATCGTAAACAAAAGAGCCGCTTCTATGCACCGAGATTTGTTGGAACGAATAAACAACTCCTACAAGATGACTCCTGTATCAGGTCAGTATAAATTTGCTACAGGTGGTTTGGTATCTACGAAGGCTGATGATAGTGTAGATTACTTAAAGGCTATTGCTGAAGCTACTATTTCTACAGCAATACAAACAAGCAAACCTGTAAGAGCATTTGTAACAGGCAAGGACCTGAGAACAAATGAGACAGAACGAAGACTAAGAGATAGAAACGATAGAATATAATGGGTAATTTTAATTTCTACGGTGCTAATTTACCTGCATCGTCAAATGCGGGTGCTTGTACTTTTTCGGGTACGACAATAGTTACCACTAACGTAATCTCCAATTCAGGTGATGTGGTTTATTTTAAGATAAGCGAAAGAGTAGGTGCTGTGGGTGTTGCTCAAGATGACCCACGTCAGTACAATGTAGATACAGACATATACTCAAACATACCGTCATCATTTACTCCATTAGATGCGAATAAGTTTGATGTCCCTAACGACCTGTTACACAGCAATGTAAACAGTTACAGAATAGAAACTTCTGTTGAGGTGTCTACCTATTCTGAAAGCTATAGACCATACAACACATCGGTAGATTATAAGTTGATTGTAGACAATGCAAAAAGAGATTTCTTCAACGATGTTAAGACACTTATAACTACAAGCTATATTGTATTCAAAGACAGTTGTAAGGATGTAGGATATTTAGTATCTTTTAGCGATGATACTTTTGTTACGCTAAACAACAAGTTTAAGTCTTCATTAGAATTTAATATCGCAACACGTTAGTATGGATTTTAAGTTAGAAATCAGTAGGAACAACTCAAGCTACTTTCCTGTAGATTTGTTCCCAAATTCTGAATTGGAATATGATTTAAATTTTTATGACAACCTTGAGATTGACAAGATAAAACTTCCATTCTCAAGTAACATAAGAGTTCCACTTACAGATACAAATAAAGATAGCGTTAGGTTTGATTACGACCCTGACCTTTCCCCTGCTGCTGATTTCCCTATAGATGACTTCTTCTTTAAGTTGACCATCTATGGTTCATCAAATACTATTATTCAAGGCATACTAAATGTATCAAGCTATGAGTACAATAGTGGTGAGCCATATATAGATGTTGAGTTACAAGACTTTGTAAGTAAGTACATCAAAGACCTTAAGAACACTAGGTTGCATCAGATATATGATGAGAACACAGGTACTTACGGAACATACTTTAGAACAAATCAAACCTTTACTACCTTCTTTGACCTTGATGCCAATGGCGGTGAGCGAGGAACAGTGAACTTAGCCCCTGCTCAGAAGCCAATTATCTTCCCATACATAGATTTTGTAAACGATGTACACGGAAAGTTTGGCTATGCCGCACGTCAATTTACTGAATATGGTGTAGGTCTAGATAGAGCAGGTATTGTTCCTGTGTTTAATGTTAAAGAGTTTTTAGAGCACATAGGTATTTATCTTAGTGCACAAGGTTTTAATACTAGAGTAGACAGTTCGTTGTTTGCTCAAAACCTTACTGAGCATATCCCCGACTTTGAAGCAGAGAAGTTAAACTTTATGGTTCCTGCTAAGCTTGAGGCTGAGGTAGATATCAACACAAGGACGTTTGACTTAAACCAAGCACCATTTTGGACAGGTACAAATGAGGAGATGTACACTAAGTTTAAAACCTCAGACCCTACTGTAGAAAAAGATTTTGTCACCAATTGGTTTGAAGGCAATGAGACCTTTGGTAACTATGGACCTGATGCCGAAGGTGGTGAACAATCTTTCTCATCTATATATGGTGTAGACATCAGAGATGCTGCATATCCTGAGAACGAGGTATTCGGTTACGAAAGAGGTTACTTCGCCCCACATATGTCTTTCCACGCAGCCATTAGTTGGAGGTCGGGAAATAACTTCGCCAATGTAAGGTCAATACAACTTGAGATTCCATTGGTAAATGAAGACAATATGACTCAGAACATAAATGTTGTTGAGTCTACTATGAACTTCGGTTTGTTCATTGGAATCTATGAAGACGGAGTGATGGTAAAGAAACTTCGACTACAAGATTTTAACGGAGCTGATATATCTCTTAGAGCCTCAGATGCTAGAGCAATTGCAGGAAACTCAGAGAAGGTATCACACTCCTCAAGCGACCCGCATCAGTTTTTTACAGATATAAACACAGCTCAATATGTAATCTTAGATGACCCATTACAAATAGGATATACAGATATGCTAGAATGGGACTTATCGGCATTGGGATTAGCAAATCAATACTTGCCTGAAGACAATGAGATTACCATCAACGGTGAAAGTAGATATGGAGTAAACTATTTCCTTGAGCCGTTGGACGGTCAACTTAGAGTATCTTACACAACAAATGTTAGTAAAGACAGCTCTACCTGTTATCACGCAGATACACTAACCACTCAAGATGTAAGTATATCATCGCTAAGAAAGCTTATTACTAGAACAGTAGATTATGGTCAATTCAGTTTGGATATTACAGCAAATAAAAACTTTAATCCATACTTCACTAGCGACCAATATAATTTAAGAACGTCTCTACAAAACACCTGTGAGACAAGTGTTTACGATATATTACTAGGTCTATGTAAGCGTTTTAATTGTGGTATATTTTATGAGTATGACACGCTCAATTCTATAAACGTATTGCGTATAGACCCGTTAAGCATAGTACGCTCAGGTAGTGAGGACATTAATCAATATGTTGATGACCTAAAGTCTGTTAAGGTTTTTGTAGGTGGTGATAAGATTAAAAACCTATCGCTATCAAATGAAGACTATGGATTGTATTATGACGATGAAGATGGAGATAAGATAACTATTGGCTCTACTACACAATCGTTGAATAATGACGGTGTATCTGATTTAGAGATTAAATTCAAGAGCACCATATATTACCGTTCGGTATGTGGTGATAAGACAGATGCACCTATAAATCAAAACTATGTTAACGGGGTGGTTAGTCAGCAGGAGATATCATTTACTCCAAACCTATTTACTCCTTATACAGAACTAGGGTTGAGATTTGCATATGTCGATAGACCTAAATACATAACTCTTTTAAAGAGACCTTTGGCAGTAAGTAAGTTCCAACGACCAAACCTATACACTAAGACACAGCGTATCTATCAGTTTTGGGCAGAGCACGTCTTTAACGGAGTGCTAAGACACGTAAACAACCAAGGATGGAATCTACTTGCTGAAGATGAGGATGGTAACACAACAGAGTACTACGACTTCTACATAGAAGATGAAAAGATAAAACACAGCAACAGCCCTAGCATTGAATTTGATATGGTTGTTCCTACATCTCAGCTTTCTACTTTAGACTTTATGCTGAAGGAATTTAACGCTACAACGATAAACCAAAATTCTATCGTTGTTAAATCTGCTGAGGGAGAGGTTTTTGAGAATTATGCTTACTTGACAATTAAAGGATTACTCAAATAATTGTAAATTAAACTGATGGCAACATACAATGACTACCCACAATCCGCTACCAACAATGCCAAAAAAGTATTGGCTTGGAAGGAGAAGTATGGAGATGAGGTAAAGGGTATGACCTCTGTAGGTTGGACTCGTGCACGTCAATTGGCATCAAGAAGAAAGCTATCCTATGATACTATCGCCCGAATGGCTGCGTTTAATCGCCACAGAAAGAACGCAGAGATTGACCCTAAGTACAAAGACACCCCTTGGAAAGACAGGGGATATGTCGCTTGGCTCGGATGGGGAGGAACAAGTGGAGTCAATTGGGCCATTAAGAAAGCAGAATCTATTCGCAAGGGTACAGTCAAAGCTTCAGTAGATACTGCTGATGTCCCTTGGGGAGATAGAAGAAAAAAAGAATACGAGAGCGATAGCGATAAGGAGATGATTGATGGAATCATTGAAATACTTATCGGCATTAAAGACGAAAGCAATCGTTTAGAGCTTGCAAAAAAACAGATTGAAATCCTTAAAAATGAAGTAGAGGGTTTTGATGAAAAAGATTTTATCCAAAGACTAGGATTATCTGAATACTTTGCTGAACAAAAAAAAGATGGTACGGTAGTGCCTTCTAAAAAAGCTCCTAATAGCGATACTCCTGAGAAGAATCCTCAAGGCGTAGGTAAGGGTGGTAAGCTTTCACCAAAGATTATTAAGAGCATAAAAAGCAAGGTGGATGCTTATAACGAAAAGTATCCTGATAAAAAGATTGGGATGGGCGCAGCAAAGCAAGTCGTACTTAGAGGTATGGGTGCTTACAACAAAAGCCATAGCCCTAAGGTCTCAAGTGCAACACAATGGGGATTGGCCCGTTTAAATGCTTTCTTGTACCTTTTAAAAAACGGTAGTCCACAGAATAAGAAGTATGTACAGGATAACGACCTACTTCCTAAGTGGCATAAAAAAAGCAATAAATAATGGAAAAAGATTTACCGTTATACGATATAACATTAGAGGATTTTGAGCAAGGGATGTATAAGATATCTCTTGTAGATAAACCTGCTATTGAAGAAAACTTTATTTACTTTTCTAAGCAGACCATTGAGATGTTTGCTAACGATGAAAAGCGTGAGGTCGTAGGACCTATTATGATTCCTAATAAGGAAATCCTTCGCTTCTCACCTGATAGTGGTTACTACTACGTAAGGTTCACAGAGGAGACGATTAAAAATATTATGTACAACTACTCTAAGAAGGGGTTGTTTAACGCATTTGGTATTCACCACTCATACGATACTAATGAGGTGGTGATGCTAGAAGTTTGGATGAAAGAAAGCGAGAACGATAAGTCTAAGGACTATGGCTTTGAACTTCCAAATGGGACTGTATTCGTTAAGGCAAAGATTGAGTCTAACGAATTATTTAATGCAATCAAAGGTGGAGAGATTAATGGTTTTTCTATCGAGATTGAGGCAAATATTAAACCAACAAATAAAGAAAAAGAGATGAGTGAATTTTCATTTGCTAAGGAGCTTGGTAAGTTGGAGGCTCAATTTGAGACTTTAACAGCTAAGTTCACTGAGCGTATTGAGACTCTAGAATCTGAAAATGAGATTCTATTGTCCTCATTGACATCTTTTGAAGAAAAATTTGCAGGGGTCGAAGACCTAAAAGCTGCAGTTGAAATGATTCAAAAGCACATTGCTAGTATGGAAGATATGAGCAGTGACGAAGAAGATATGGCCCAAGAAGAAGAAATGGGTGGCCATACTGATGAAGAGAAAAAGAAAGAGGAAGAAATGGGTTCTGAGGAAAAGTACGAAGAAGCTGAAGCTCCTGTATCTGAGCAATTTGAGGAAGAAGTAAACGAAAAAGAAGTTGAAGAGCAATTCGCTGCACAGCAGACAGAAGAAGTAGTCGCTGAAGTAGAAGATAAGACTATCAATTTCAGTGGTATTACTCCTGAAAAAATTGCTTTGATTGACAAGTTCTTTCCTCGCAACTAATTGTTTGTAAATTAAGTAAAACGAATTTTTTAAAAATTATATAAAATGGCTATTTCCGCTACTAACGTACAATCCCACGATTGGGGTGACCGCAGACCTGACCTCTTTATCGACTATATGGTAAAGTCTGCTGCTGTATTGAACCGCTTCTCTTTGGTTGACGGTGTTAAGAACAAAGTAAACGTACCTATCTTTGACGTTACTTCTTCTGCATTCGCAACAGGTGATGACTGTTCATTCACTGACAACACTACTGCTGACATCGATGAAAAAGAGATGACAGTTGAAACATTCAGCTACGGATTCAAAAACTGTAAAGCTGTCCTAGAAAAGTCTTACCGTGGCTTGGCTTTGAAAAAAGGTCAACACAACCCTGAGACTATGGACGCTGAGTTCCGCAATTGGGTATTTGATTACTTCGCAAAATTGGCTGCTCAAAAAGCGTTGACTTACGCAGGTACAGAATTGATTTCTGAAATGCAAGGTGATGCTTCTGTTATTGACTTTGACGTTGCTGTAGCTTTGACTTCAGGTAACATCCTTGACAAAATGGAAGGTGCTTACGCAGAAATGTCTGACGTAATGTTGTCTGCTATCTACGGTGATGCTGACCGTGAGTTCAAGCCTGCTTACTTCTTGGGTACTAAAGCTTACCAAGCTTACCAAATTGCTATTGCAGAATTGCATACTACTACTCCAGAGGGTATTATTTCAGGTCAAATCCCTACTTACTACGGTATGGAGGTTGTTCACTTCCCAAGTCTTGCTGATAATAAATTCTTTATCTCTGCTCCTAACAACTTGGTGATGTTGACTGATGACTACAACGATGTTCGTGCTATCGATATGGAGTACGAAGCTCGTGAGAACTCTGACTACATTTGGGGTCGTTTCAAACTAGGATTCTCTTACTACAAAGGTCAGGAGATTGTCCTAGCTGAAATCGCTGCATAATAATTGATTAATCAAGGGAGGGGCTTTTGCCCCTCCCTAAATACCTTATAATAAATGGCTTGTAATTTAAATCTTACTGGAATTGGATTCTCTTGTGCCGACTTGCCTGTAGGTGGTCTATCAAAGATTTATATTGGAGAACGTGCTAATGTTATTGGTACGACTGGTGCTGGTAGTTCTGGAGCCGTAACTGTTGATGATGACAAAACATCAGGAACTTACGGTGACGTTACTATTGGTGCTGCTACAGGTCTTGTTACTGATGCAGGACTAGTAGAGTTGGACTTCAATAACAAAGACGGATTCTCTGTATTTACCGATGTTAAAACTGTCGCTGCTGACGGTACTGTAACTTGTGTACCTACCATCTCTGTAGAGTTCCCTGTAATGCAAAAAGATACTCGTGATGCACTTGAGCAAATCGCTGTAGGCGGTGCTGAAATCGTTGCGTTTATCGAAACTGCTGCAGGTACTCACCATATGGTTGGCTTCGAGTTTGGCTTGTACGCTTCTACTATTGACGGAAACTCAGGAACAGTTCGTTCTGAGAAAAACCGTTACCAATTGACCCTAACAGGTGAAGAGCGTTCATTGGCTTACGACTTGACTGATGCTAATTGGGCGAAGGTTATTTTATAATAACAATCTTGTAAATTATAACAAGGGGAGTGGAGGAATCCTCTCCCCTTTTTAATATAAAAATATATGGCTTTCAATTGTAGCATTTTATTAAGCGATATTGATATCAACTGTAACAAGCGAGTAACAGGTGGTATCAAGAAAGCTATCCTACTATTACAAAAAGACTTGACAATTACCTTTGACCCTATTGATGAGACACAGGTAACTCAAGTAGACACATTAAATACCGTAGTATTTGAACACAATGTTAAAGACGGTACTACTACATTTACTGAAAACAAAAATACTTCTAACGGCCTTGGGGTTGTTAACACAAATATTACTATCCAAACTCCAGCAGTAGACAATAAGGTTAATCAGATAGACCTTATGAGCCGCAGAGAGGACATTGTAGCGATTCTTTTGCACAACAATGATACTGTGACTATTTCGGGTTGGATGGATGGATTAACGATGAACTACGAGGCTAATAGTGGTACAAGTATTTCTGACAAATCTTATGTCAACATCACACTAAACACCGAAAGCGGAATTGCTTCATTGGTTCTTGACGATAAAACTCCTTTTAGTGACCAAACCATATTTGAATAATGGCCTACTACCACAGGACATCTGGCTATAATTCTGATGCTGTAACATCGGGTACTACAGATTACGCGTATTTAAATACGGGTTACTCTGCAGACAATGTTACAATACCATCTGAAGAGATTGACTATCTTTATGTTTTTGAAGGCTATAATGGAACTGTTATAAGCTCTATTGAGGGAGAAGGTTTGGTATTCTTTTTACAACTACACGATTAAAAATAAAATAAAATGGCATACGAAAATATTTCTAAAGAAGGCAACTTCTACCAATCAGCTACGGGAGATTATGGTTTCC
>Ga0208161_1000422_pt1 | contig 24191 bp, 44 predicted proteins | sample CB_VirMetaG_3_FD_184538 | JGI IMG/M metagenome (GOLD analysis project Ga0208161, IMG submission 184538) | Freshwater to marine saline gradient viral communities from Chesapeake Bay - CB_1508_1S Viral MetaG (SPAdes) (version 4) | ecosystem: Environmental > Aquatic > Marine > Coastal | place: USA...
CTGAACTTTTCTTGTACACCTTCTTCTAACTTTAATCCACCGTTAATAGTAACTGTACCAGTACCATTTGGTGTTAAGTTTAAATCTTCGTTGGATCTTGCTGTAGTAATGCTGTGTCCGTTTAGATCCAAGTCACCACCAAGTTGTGGTGTTGTATCACTAACTACATCTGTAATACCTGTATCGGTTGCATTAATAGTAATGTTACCTTCAGCATCACTTGAAGTGGTTACATTAGTGCCACCAATGATCTTAAAACTTTCACCTGAACCTATTTCACGAAGTGTTGAGTCATCAGCACCTATGCTAAATCCAAATATACCATGTCCGTTAATAGTGATGTTGCCTTCTGCATCACTTGATGTAGTGATACCTGTACCACCAATAATTTTAATACCTTCCAGGTCATTAACACCACGCATTGTGCTGTCGTCAGCACCAACATAAAATAGCGGCTCATTAAAATATCTTAACTTAGCACGTTTCCATATTTGTGTGCTACCATCATAATCTGCTACTGATTTGTAAATGTAGTTGTCATCTTGACTTATAAAATTATCAGCATCGCCAGCAAAACCTACACCGCTATCATAGTTCGTTCTTTCAGCTATTCTAATAGTGTCTGAGTTACTAGAAATAATCCCTAAGCCTGCTACTGTTAAAGTGATACCTTGATTACCTACACCTGTAGCAGTTATTGTATTACCATTTATGTTAATATCGTCTACATCTAATTCTGTAAATGTACCAGTTTTGTTAATACCGTCAATTATTGCTGTACTGTCATCACCAAAAACTGATCCTATTAGGTCTCCATCAACTGGACCATAATGTGTACCGTATGTGTCACCAGTTAGATCAAACTGTGCATTTGTTACTGTGGCGCCATTTAAATTAACAGTGCCTGAAAAAGTTGCTGTACCTGTATTACTGATATCACCATAATAACCTGATGCGTCCATCAATAATGTGGAATCTTTGGCTAGATACCTATCTACTTGTGCTTCTTCACCATAGTATACACCTGCATTAAATGGCTGATCTGGAGCATTGATTGCAAAGCCTACTGTACCACTTAAAGTAATTGTTTGACTTGTTAGGCTAGTAATTGTTCCTGTGCTGGAGTTTATTGTTCCTACTAGTTCATTGTTAACACCATCCACTAGTAAAGTACTGTCGTCTCCAAATACACTGCCTTTAAGGTCACCGTCTAATTGTCCGTCTACACCAATGTCGCTAAGTGTTAATACAACCGCACCTGTTTCACCGTTAACACTGGTAACAGCATCTGTAAAACTAATAACACCACTTGTGTTATCATAACTAATACTACCTGTTGCGCTTAGTGCGGCTCTTGCTCTAGTGTCTGTATAATATAAATTACTAGAACCTTCTGTTAAATCATCTGTGTCGTGATTGCTAAGGCTACTAACAGTACCTGTTACGTTACCTGTAACATTACCTAATAAGTTTGCTGTTAGTGCTGTACTTAATGTTAGTGCTCCTGTTATGCTAACAGGACCTGTTAAAACTATTGTGCCAGAGCCATCAGGGTCTAAAGTTATGTCCCCATTTGTGTTTGTGCTAGAAATTGTATTGCCAGTGATAGCAAGATTATCAACTTTAACTTTACCTGTACCGTTGGGGTCGAGAATAATGTCCCCATTACTATTTGCAGAACTTATTGTGTTGCCACTGAAATCTAAATTGCTTAATGAGTCACCGCCCAGTTCAGTATATACTTCCTGGAAGTTATCATTAATTTTGTCCATTGCATCACGGAGTTTATCTCCGGTGCCGTCGTTCTCAATGGTACCTATGTTAATTACTTGTCTTGCCATTGTTTATCCTTACCAAGTGCTTATAGCGGCTCTTGTCCAAATCGCTGTTGATCCGTCGTATGTCCCAGTACAAACATAAATGTAGCTACTATCCCAGGCTATTAGACCTGCAACGTCGCCATCTGCACCTGTTGCGGCTGCTGGCGTTTTGCTAGAGCTAATTCTAATTTCGTCGCTGGAAACTACTACCATGCCTGTACCGTTGGGGTCTAATGTGATGTCACCGTTAGTGTTCGTACTAGCAATAGTATTAGCACTTATGTCAAGGTTAGTACCAACACTTGTAGCGCCGTATATTTCTTGGAAGTTGTCGTTTATTTTATCAAACGCTGTTCTTAATGGGTCACCTGTACCGTCGTTAGCACTGGACCCAATATTAATAATTTGTCTTGCCATGTTAAATTATCCTCGATTACTGTTATTTATTAGTTTCAGCAATCAAAGTCTAAGTTTAATATGGTGTAAAGGAGGAGCCGCATCCGCAATGACTTGAAGCGTTGGGATTTTTTATAGTAAAGTTTTCGCCGTATTGGTCTTCTGAGTAATCTACTGTTGCGCCCTGGAGGTATGCGCTACTCATTGAGTCTACTAATACACTTACACCGCCTTCTGTGATTACAAAGTCATCTTCTTCTTGTTCTTGCTCAATGGCAAAACCGTACTGAAAGCCCGAGCAACCACCGCCCTGAATAAAGATACGAAGTTTACCACCAGGGTGTTCCTCGTTCAGGATAGTTTGTAGTTTGCCCAAGGCTGATTCAGTAATTTCAATCATAGTAAGTGTCTTTTGTTTCCTACACTAGTATTTAATACAGGATTCATTGAATCAGCATCTGGCATAGGATCTATTTTTTTAACAATAGGTTGCTTGCCTTCAGACTGCTCTATAGCGTACTGTTTAAAAAACTCTAGTTCTTCCGTCATATCTGTATCAACTTTAATGGCTTCTGCTGGACACTCTGGTTCGCATACTCCACAGTCAATACATTCATCTGGATTTATTACTAGCATTGTACCTGCATCATAAAAACAGTCTACTGGCTAAGGGCAGACTTCAACACAATCTGTATACTTGCATTTAATACAAGCGTCATTCACGATATATGTCATAGTCTGCTCAGCCCTCCCTGTAGGGATTGCCGACCCTGTTCGGTATAATAGTTAATTTTTTTCATGTATTAATTATAGTTGATTGTTTGTTAAAATGCAAAGACTTTTTAATCTTCTTCTTTCCAGATAGTCCAAGCGCCATACGCAATAGCGGCGTAAGCGACTAAACTAGCGATTGGTTTAAAAATTAAAAATGCTACACCTGCACCAACTAAGACAATACCGTCCCAACTTGTGCGCTCTGCTAATCTTTTAGTTACCCATTCTGTGATCATCTTTATCTCCTTTAATATACCTGAATATCAGTTATTCCATATTCTCTGCTTAAATCAGGCGTAAATGTTAACAGACTCATATAATTATACATATCTTCCGCTCCCTTAATAATTCTACCTAAGGGGATACCAACTTTGTCTTTTGTAAGATCCATTCCGTAATTGTCAAGCCATTTTAGATATTTGGGATATTGTAAACTTTTTTGATGTCCTAAAACAAACGATCCTGTATACATTTCGCCTTGGCTTATGTTAGGTTGAGTGGGGTCATCTATGTCAAAGAAAGCATTAAGATATAGTTTTCCTTGTTCAAAAGTTTTTACCCAAACATCATAACTTAAATCATTACTAGAGTACAGCTCAAAATCTTCTTCAGTAAAGTCTATGTAATAATTTTGATCTAATTCCTGAGCTTTAGGTTTAGTAGTATCAAAATCAATGTTTACATGAAATGCGCTGGGGAAAAGTGCTAGATTGTCATTTATGTAAAACTTATTCATTTCTCTTACTAGTCTGGCTATCTTATGACAAAGGTTACTAAATTCTTGATATTCTGATTCGTGAGCAGGTCCTTGAAAAACCAAAGATTCATCGGTATAATCCCACGTTGTTTTTGCCTCTCTATGGCTTACTGACTTATGTCCACAATAAAAATAAAGTGACAACTTATTAAGAAGTTGCGTACTCGCTTCATTGTTATCTAAGTAAATTTTATCTTCTGGTATAGGGAATTTATATCCTCTGGAGTTGAGAATACTTATTGTTGATCTTAATTCCTGTCCTATAGTTTTTGCTGACACAGGATCATATGTTATTTTGCGACCTGGAGTCTCAAGAATGGATGAAGAAAACTGATAAGTTTCATTCATGTAAATTAGACGTGACAAAAACTTGTCTACGAAGGGGTTTTCTAATAATTCTATTTCAAAAACAACTTCGTCTTGTTTTAGTAATTTAAGATGCATCGCCTTTATAAAGTTGATCTAGTAATATAAAATTTGTACCGGCACCAAGAACACACGCCATACTATCATTTATTTCTAATAGTACCCACATATTGTTAGGACCTGCAAACAATACTTGATTGTTTTGCCACTGATCATCTTGATTTTTGGCTTGCCATAGTACGTTTAGTCCTTGTGCTTTGATACCTTCTAGAGTATACATAAGAGGCCAACAGTTAGTGGGCTTCATCTGCTTTTGTGCTTCTATATATTGGTCAGCGGGTGCTTCTGGTATTTCTTGACCATGTGCTTCTAATGCAGTTATCCAAGTAACCGCTCCTACTCCCAGTCCTACAATGAAACTTTTCCAAAAAGCAAGCATGATATTTTCCCAGTTAATATCATTATTTATCGCCACACTGTTGATCACACTTCATTAGCCTGCCCTCTCGGTAAGTAGAACAAGACCAAGACTTCTCTATCTCATTAAACCATGCAATACATTCTGATAATGAATGTTTTAGTGCATTGTTATTTGCAATTAAGGGACGTAGTTGTTTGTTTAAGACTTCTAACTGTTCACCAAAGCCTACATTTGTAAGTGGATAAAAACCTAGGTAGCAACAAGGATACACTTCACCGTTGGCTGTGATGTACACGCTCTTAGTTTTTTTAACTTCACAGTTAATTTGTTTTGCTGGTGTAAAATACTTGGCTATGTCGTCAAACAGTAACATCTCGCCTTTACGTTTAGTGATATAAGGCTCTACAGTTTTGTGGTCAACCCCGTCCCAGTGATGTGTCCAGTCTCCTAATATGTGTACGAGGTTGCCTTGTTTGTCGTATACAGGACCTTGATCTCTGCCCTCTTCCACTACTTTGAATACACTAAATCCTAGTTGCTTACTGGTTTCTTCACACTCTTCAACCTGGTGCTCGTTGTGTTTGAACTTGATAAACTTCCAGACGGCATAACCGCCAGCATCTATAAATGTTTTGGCATTCTTTATTACTGTGTTCCAGTTTGTGTTTTGTCTGTACAAGGTATGTGTGTCTGACATACCGTCTAAATCGAACTCTATCTTACAGTCTAGTTCTGCCAGTTCTTGCCAAAAGTTGTCTCGCCTAGCACTACCGTTAGTGCTAATATAAATGTCACCAGTTTTGTTGTGTTGTCTAAAGTAACGAATAATGTCTATGGCTTCTTCATTCATTACAATGTCACCATAGTTGCCGTTAATCAATATAGTTTGTAACTGATTAAGAAACAGTGGCTCAAATATCTGTTGAGCTTGCACAAGTGTTAAGTTTGTTTCGGGGTAACCATCGTTGTAGGGAAAGCCACGATAGTTGCGAGGACACTCAGGGCAACGAGCGTTGCATAAACTTGAAATCTCTAAATGGACTTCTCGAATATCTTCAATATTGTACATTACCTTCTGTACGTTATCCTGCCTTTTTTAAGATCGTAAGGGCTAATCTCTACCTCTACGATATCACCTAGTGTAATTCTAATTTTTGCCTGACGCATTTTGCCGCCTAGATAGGCTATAAGTTCATGTTGTGTTTCTAGTCCTTTGACTTTAAATGTTGCGTTAGGTAATACCTCTAATACTTCACAATCCATTTTGATTGTGTCTGATTCTTTTGCCAAATTATCTCCTCATTTTGCTGATAGCAACTGCATCTTCGTCACTAAAAATTGGTACAGCATTTGACTTATGCATAGTACCAATACCTTTAACTTTTGTTCCAGTGTAAACTTTATCTGGTGTTCTAACCGCAGTACCAACTCCCGTGCCATGACTTGGAAAATGTGGTGTATCTCTCCTATAAGTCTTAGGTGGTGTGTATGTTGTGAACTTAGGTTCTGCTTTATTTAACTTGAGTTTACCACAACGATATTCTATATACTGTTGTAGGGTTAACTGCTCGTCGTGTCTACCAGCTTGTTTCATTCTACGATTGTAGTCCTTATGCTCAAGCTCATAGTTTGCTAATGCTGTCTTTGTTAGTTTCATCTTACGCTTCTTATATGAGGTGGTGGTTAGATATGGACCTACTAGGTGCATAGTCATATTAGATCACCGATATTTTATTAGTTGCAGGATTTTTTAAAAAAACATTCTTGAATTCTGGGTGCAAATCTTTTGCTATTTTCTTAATACCATTTAGCGTGTCTGCTTGACCCATATATCCGTCATCTTGTACGTTGTATAACAGATAATGTTTACCACCTTCGCTATCTTTAACAAGGTCATAGTAGTAATAAGGCTGGGCTAGTAGGGCCTCCTTTTGTGCCTGCATGCCTATTTCATTTTCTAATTGTTCTCGCTCTAGAACTTTACGCCGTACGTTAGCACCACGAGCTATTGCATATAACAAATATCCCATCATAGCAAAGAATAGCAAATCAAATAAAGTCATAGTTGCCCCAAGTTTTTAATATACACATATTATACTACCGGTCCTATCTATTGTCAACAACAATGGCTCCAACGTAAAGTCATGATTGTTAACAGTTTTTGGTCTTTGCACTCCATTACGAAGTACTCGCCCTTGGTCATTAGTACAGTACCAAACTTTTCGCTGTCCTCTTCGGGCAATTCACTTAACCAATCATGAACGTCCCAGAAATGTTTCATGTGAAATTGCATAACCTGTCCCTATTAATACTTAGCCAATTTCTAACATTATAAATACCCACATGAAAATAGTTTTGATTACAGGCGGATTCGATCCCATACACGCAGGACACTTAGCATACATTAAAGAAGCCAAAAGATTAGGCGAGATATTGGTTGTGGGTGTTAACAGTGATGCTTGGCTTGAGCGCAAAAAAGGTGCGTTTTATCAGAGTCAAGATGAACGTTTCGCTATATTATCAGAACTAAAAGATGTAGATGCAGTACTAAGATTTAATGATGACGATGGCACAGCCTGTGACGCAATAGTAAAATGCCGTGAATTGTTCCCAGACCACATTATTATATTCGCCAATGGAGGTGATCGCACCTCTGATAATATTCCCGAAATGGGAATAATAGATGATAAACTTAAATTTGAATTTGGCGTAGGTGGTAACGATAAGAAGAACTCTAGTTCATGGATATTAAAGAAAATGGAAAACGAAAAAGTATTGCGACAGTGGGGGTACTACAGAGTATTACACAATGTAGGACAAATGAAAGTAAAAGAATTAGTTGTAGAGCCGGGTAAGAGTCTTAGTATGCAAAGGCACAAACACCGCAACGAGTTTTGGATGGTACAATATGGTGAGTGCGTTGTAAACGGCAAACTGCCGGGAGGGTACTCTATGCCTAGTAAACATCTAAAACAACACGACGAGTACAGAGTACTTGCAGGAGAATGGCATCAGTTAACTAATCCGTTTGCGTCTGAATGTAAAGTAATTGAGATTCAGTATGGCACAGCCTGTGCTGAAGAGGATATTGAACGAGAAGTTATAGCAGAAGTTGCTGATACTCTTCGTAAGTAGGTAAACTATCTAGATCCATTCCAAGAACAACTCTAGTTGAAGTTATATTTAGAACTTCGTGATCTACACCGCCTTGAAAGATATAATACTTGCCTTTTTCCGCTATGTATGAAGTCTTGTTGGGTGTATAGAAGTTAGTGATTACACTTTCTCCACCTAATTCTAAGTAATAATTTATACCGGCATGTCTAACATCATCACTATGCCGTACAAGGTAACTTGGTAGACCTATTACGTTCCTCGCTACTATAAGATAATAAGTTATTTTACCGCCAAGTCGTTCTGCAAATATATTGTCTAAATAATCCTGATAGTTATCTAAGTATACGTACTCATCTTGTACAATATCTTTCCTATCTAATCTTATACAGTGGTCCAACCTTCGTTTCACTGAGTCTATATTTGTTGCTACATTTTCGCTTACTTTTAATAGTTGTTCCTTAAAGGAATCTTCTAAGTCCGGCAGATCAACTTGTATCATAAGAACTTTAACTTAAACGCAACTGCGTCTTTTTCTTCTTTAAATTTAAATGTCATACTGTCAATATCTACAGACCAATCAAAGTTTTGATTAGGTCCCGGCATGCCGAACATGTTAACAGATTCGTGGCAGAGTTTGTCCCAGTTCTTTTGTCTCGCATCCTTATTCATTACAAAATTATAATGTGTGTCTTCCCAAAATATTTTTATATTATAGGTCATTACTAAGTTCTAACATTTGTTCTAAAGAACATTTAGGCATAATAATTAATACTATTCTTATGTCTTCAATATCATGGATGCTATGCGGAAGGAAGGGATTGAAAACGTGCCAGGCTTTTTCCTTAATTGCAACATCTTCAGGCTCGCCAACATCGTCGTACAAATAAAAAGATGTCTGTGATATATCCTTATACTGCCTCCAGAATCTTGTAACAACGTTTTTACCACCTGATCTCAGAACATAATTAACACTAAACTCCCTATCGTTATCGGTATGAGGCGGGCACTCGCAAAATTCTTCATCATTTATATTTCTAAAAACTAGAACAGTTATTGCATCTACGTTATAAGGAATAAACTTTTGTAAAAATTGTCTTAGTAATCTTAATCCTACAGATCCTGGATCTATAACGCCATAATCAAGAGCAGGTATACTAGGAGCACTACCCGGTATTGGATTAACTATATTGCGAGTATTTTTGCCTCGATTTACCCTAAGTTCCTCAGCAACTTTCATACCCTCTTCGGTCAGCATAGTTACTATAGACTTGGGTAGGTCCGGTATGTTTAGGTATTTTACTAATACTGAATCACGGTCTACCATGAAAATGTCTTCCCAGGAAACTTATCAACCATTTCGTCAAATGTCCAGTTTTTACACCATACCATTAACGCATACCTATATCCCATCAAATCGCTAACCGCGTGAGGTCTTTGACTATTAAATGCATGCCATTCATTAGTACGTATTCTTATTGTACCAACGTGCTCAACTTCGTCTCTTCTATACCAAGGTCCATGATTATCAGGGTTTGTACAGTTATAAAAGGATGTGGTAACATTACTGCCTCCCTCGGCAATAAGGTAGTTAACACTAGCTTGCCTATCTATATCAGTATGAGGCGGTGTATATCCTATTTTAGGATAATAAACATTTTTTTGTGCAAGTATTTTATATGGTCCATTACCTAAGCCATAAGGTTCAAATATTGTTTTAAGATACTGTTCTATTTGCCAGGGTATATCATAATAATTCGTCTTACTTGGATTTTCTTCGTAACCCATAGGTCTGAAGTCTACGTAATTGTATTTAAATCCAGCATCTTGTATGTAAACCCCCTGATCCAACAAGGTTTCTCCCTTAGTTGCTACATCCTTAAGGTGTATGAGCAACTCTTGTGGTATTTTGGGTAAGTCAAAATACTTAAAATGTCTTTTTAATGGGGTATATGGATTATCTTCCATTCATTTATCCTAGCTAAACTTTAATGCAAACATAACTGCTTCTTTTTCATCTTCAAACAACACGTTGTTATTTGTGTAATCATTACGCCACATTATAAGTGTTGTACCTATACAATGCCTACAAAATTGTTCTGCATCATGTACTAAACTAGCATGTCGCATTTCAACTGAGTAGTTTAATTGAATTTCGTTTAAGTTAATTCGTTTAACCATCTTAGACAGAACGTGGTTGCGTAATCATGTTGATCGAAATAAAAACTTGCACCGTACCTACACCAATCACAATCTAGTGTTTGGATACACCAGTACTCTGCATGTTTCCAACCTGCCAGTGATATCCAGGGTGTATGTACGTACCAAGGATACAACTGATAATTTGGGCGAAGCCCAATGTTCTTTTCAACCAGCATATAGTATTTAAGAACATGGGCTTCAATTTTAATAGTAGCTTATTGTTTTGCTTCTTTACGAGCGTTTTTGGTGTCAGTAATTTCAGTGCGTCTTGCCTTTACTAACTTTGAGATTTCCTGTAGAGCTTTACGTGCTCTTGTTCCAGCGGCATTATTACCACCTTCGAACTTGTCATCCTCGGCTTTCCATGCCGCTACTGCTTCTTCTAGTTGAGTAGATGTACTCATTTAAATCTCCTTATATAAAGATATGTTTATTGTAACATCACTTTGTTGAAATGTACAATGATTGTTAGCCAAACAAACTACTTACAGATTCTTCATTGTGTACACGTCTGATTGCCTCACCAAATAGATCATCAACACTTACTACTCTGATTTTATCTATGGCTTTTGGGCAATGGAACTGTATGCTATCTGTTATAACTAATTCTGATAGTGCAGAGTCTTGTATTTTTTCACAAGCCTTGCCACTTAATACACCATGCGTAATATATGCACGTACTGACTTTGCGCCAGCATCCATAATCGCCTGTGCGGCGTTACATAATGTACCACCTGAATCAACAATGTCATCAACAAGTATTGCATTCTTGCCTTTAACATTACCAATTAAGTTCATTACTTCTGATTTACCTGCTTCTGGTCTGCGTTTATCCACAATAGCAATTATGCCACCATTACAAGCATCAGCAAATTTACGAGCTCTTACAACACCACCTGCATCTGGTGATACAAATATCGTGTCAGTTAATTCTTGTTGTTGAATATCCCTGACAAATATTGGTCTACTACTTAGATCGTCAACTGGAATATCAAAAAAGCCCTGTATCTGTCCTGCATGTAAGTCCATTGTAAGTATACGATCTACCCCGGCAATACTAAGCAAGTTGGCTACTAGTTTTGCACTAATAGGAGTCCTTGATGCACTCTTTCTGTCCTGTCTTGCGTAACCAAAGTAAGGTAAAACTGCGGTAACACGTTTACTACTGCTTCGCCTAGCGGCGTCTACCATAACACATAACTCCATGAAGTTATGGTTAACTGGAGTAGATGTAGACTGTATAATGAATACGTCTTCACCACGCAAGTTTTCTAAATATTCTACTGAAGTTTCCCCGTCTGAGAATGTGCCTATCTTAGCACCAACAAGGTTGTTAAAACTGTGATTGGCTATGGCTTCTGCTAGTTTAGGATTTGAGTTTCCTGAAATTAGTTTCATCGAGCTCTTTCTAGTTTAGTTGATAATTCTATTTATTTCGTATTGTGTTGTTGTAGTCTATAGCCGTTTGTACTAGCGTTACTTCAGGGTTTTCAAACACAAGAGCTCTAGTATCTTTGGGGAAGCAGGCTCCACCAAAGCCACGTTCCTCAGTGACCCAACTGTGACTGTCTCCTATCCTAGCATCTTCTGTTACAAACTTTCTTACATCCTCAAATTTAACACCATGTTTATTGCATACGTCATAAATCTGATTAAAGAAAGCAACCTTTGTGGCTAGGAAAGCGTTTTTAAAGTATTTGGTTAGTATGAGTGTTTTGATGTCGCTCTTTGAAATATAAGCCTTGGCAAAGTGTCTAAAGAACACCATCTCCCAGAACTCTAGGTCGCCACCGCCCAAGTATATATGTGTCTGCTTTTCGTAATCAGCGTCAGCAGTTTCAGCTCTTAGGAATTCTGGATTGAATGTTATGTTCCAGTCTTTTATATGATCTGCTGTCTCTTGACTTATGGTACTTTTAATTAAGATAGGTGTGTTTTTGTCGTACTGTTTTACAACCTTACTAACTTGTGTAAAGTCGCAACTACCAGCCTCACCTTCAGGTGTAGGTACACAGACAATAACACCGTCGTGTTTTTGGTCTATGTCTGTTTTTAGTTCTGGATAAAGTGGATCAAAGATTGTGAACGTGTCACGTCTTGCGAACTTGTTAACAACGGCTCTACCAACATAGCCGTAACCGTGTAAATGAAAATGCATGTCTGTTCAAAATAAAAGGGTAGTTAACTACCCTCTTATTATATTTAATTACTAGTAACTTGTCAATTAAAATTTAACCTGTAAGGTTGTACCCCAGAATAAATCTTCTTTTAACCATTTACCTTCTTCACCAGCTGTTCTATATTCAACAAAAGGTGTGAATACTACTGCGTCTGCCAAAGACAAATCATAACCTGCCTGGTATTTGATGTCGTCGATTTTCATGTCGTTAGTGTTGTCACCACCTAATGTCCAGCGTGGTTCTGCCTTAACCCATGCACTACCTAAACTGGCTTTAGCAATAAAACGATATCTCCATGAATCGTCGGTTGTGTTACCTTCAAAGTAACGATACTCAATTCTGTGCTTAAGGCTTAATGGACCAGCACTAATAAGTGAGTGTGTTAACTTAGGACGAATTTCATGAGTTACACCATTTTCTGCATAACGAAGTTCTGCTACGAGACTATCAGACAAGTTGTAAGAAAATTCAACGTGATCATAATCGTCTTGGTCAACGTTTCTAATTTCTAAACCCCATGTATCAGACTTTAACTGATAGTTGTGCTGACTTGTGGTCCAGTTATCTTCTGCTTGTACGGTGCCAACCATAAAGATTGATGCTACTACGGTTAATAATAGTTTTTTCATTTGATTAAGTTTCCTTATATTTTTGTTGCTGAACAATAAATTCAGCACGTTTATTTAGTTGCGGAAATGTTACAGAAATATTAAAGTTTACTCAAAATGTTGCATACTTACAACAGGCAAAAAAAAGGCTAGTCATTGCGACTAGCCTTACAACTTGGAAGTACCGCTAGATTAAGCGAATACTTTAGCTCTGCTACCAGTTAGATCTCGTGAGGAGATTCGATAGGTTGCAGTAGTGCCTGGTCGGCGAATAGTGGCAACATTTAAACCAGCTGAACGAAGTTCGTGAACTCGTGCGCTCATTCTCATGATACCGTAATTTGCTTGTGCTTGTGCGGCTGACATTGTTCTGCCTGTACCACGTAAGTATGTTTCGAGGAAAGCATTCTGTCCTCGTACTTTTGATAGATTTGCCATTTAGCATTTCTCCTTAATTAAAATAAACGTAGATGTCTTCACATCATGTGTAACACTATACATAAAAAAATACAAAAACTCAAGAACTAAGATTACCAATTACAGGTCTTTTCTGCTCAATTGATTTATCATGTGTTCTTTGCTGTCGTAATCTGTCTGATCACGTTCTATGTTTCTAATTTCTGCTGTCCATACTGCCAGCATTTTTAAAATGTCCTCATGGAACTCTTCCTGAAACTTGGAATAGTCCATGCTTAGTCCATAATAAAATTTGAAGCCTTGTCTGCTTATCTCATTAAGGCTTCCATAGATTTGATCCTTAAGTAATCTGCGTCTACGTTCAAGTGAATCTTTATCTTGACTCATTCAATATAACCTCTTTTACTTTTTCATATATTTTATAATGTGCCGCCCTATTGGCATGTTGTTCGTCTGGAAAAAACCAGTCTGGATTTGCTTTGCGAATATCCTCGGCATGAGCCCACTCATCTGTAAGTTCTATAATTTCTTGTTTAACATCTGGCACTAGGTCTGCACTTTGTCGTACGTGATCAAAAAGTTGTAACGCTGAGTGTGTTAAACTTATATTGCTACCAGGTACAAGAAATTCATGAACATCCTCTATAAGAGGTACAAGATTACTATATTTGGAAACACTACTATGTACAGGTGCCCAGGCACCTACAAGGTATACCTTTTTGTCTATCTCTTTAGCAAACTTATCGAACCTTGCGTAAACTTCCTCTAATATATCAAATATAACTTGTCTAATACTGCCTTTTTCTTGTAGACGTTCGTTGTATTCTTTCTCTTGTATATCACGCAGACTATCTGTAGTAAACCAAATTATATAATCTATATTATCCTCTATAGGTTTAGGATAATTCACATGGGTATTGTCTCTAAAAGAAGATTCCATTTGGAAGTATGCTTCTATGTTAGACCAACCCAGACCTCCTCGATTATGAACTCTGTGTCCATCATCCATAAGGTACTGGGTTAATCCTCTATGTACTACTATGTGAGATTGAGCACCCCAATTATAGTTCTCAATCTCACCTTGACTCCAACTGTCACCTACAATTAGAAACCCCTTGCCATCAGGATTTCTTAGTGCCATTCATCTCTCTTTCATATTTGTTGTACATATATGATACCATACTGCAACCTAGTTCAAGAACGATAGCGACTAATAGAGCTATTAACCAATATTGTTCGTACCCGAATGCCATGGCACCAAAAACTGCCAAGACCAAGTAAAAGAACATTCTGAAGTTGCCGTCCTTTAATGTAAAACCACTACACCACCAAGCCATAAATTTTAAATAATTTTTCATAGGGTTTCCTTTCTACTTTTAATTAAAGTTGCGACCAATTCACCTACAACTGCGCCGCCTGCAAGGTACCACCAATAATCAGTGTACCCAAATAAAGTAGATCCAATGAAAGCAACTAACGGGTATAATATAATCCGTGCATTTATTTCTACTTTTAAATTCATTTTTGCTTTAGGACTTTCTGAGGTAACACTCAGTTCAATATTTTTCATAACTTATCTCCAATATCAAAGCCACGGAATCTTAAGAACCGTGGGAATCGTAAACTGAAAGTACCGTCCTGATTTTGTGTTATCGCATCAGCACGAACTTCCACCAAATGACCAATGAGAGAATTGCGAGAATCCCAAAATGTCTGTCGGTCGTCATCTGAAAAACCACTACCAACATTGACCTGAATCTCTTTCCCATCATCAGTCCCAGAGCATACCAACGCTCCGAGCCTACTTTCATTCCTCCCCGTTCCTTGTTCGACACCTTGTACCTCGAGTGTTACTTCAATAAAGGGCTTTAATTTTAACCAACTATGTGTGCGTTTACATTCGTAGACAGCGTCCACATCTTTGATCATTATACCTTCGTAGCCACCAGCGATTGCAAGTTTATTGATTTCTTGGAATCTGTCAGTGCCTTTGTCAGTATTTAAATCCAGTATTTCATAGTCTAAGATTTCAACATTGGGTAATACGTCTTTGTGCGTATTGTACCAGTCAGCGAGTTCTTGACTGCGAGTTAGTTGTGTCTTGGTGCTACTACCCTTATTGAATTCGCTCAAGGGTACGATGTCAAACAGGTGTAGTACTGCGTCACCTGCTTCAACATTGTCTTTTCTATGTACCTGTTTCATTAGGTCCTGGAAACTGCTGGACATAACTTCACCATCAAGTACCATAGACTCAGTAAATTTAACCTTACTGATCTGTTCTTTAATGTGTTCGAAGTTGTGAAACTCTTTGCCGTTACGACTAAATTGTACAACATTACCGTCGGGATATGCAATAGTAATTACCCTTACTCCGTCCAGTTTAACTTCCACGATCTTTTCACCTGTGACTTTACTTTCGTGGTTAGCAGAGTCATGTGCCAGTTGGCAACTGAACACTGGTACAGAGTATTGTGGTTTCTTTAGTTTCTTGGCTACATTGTTGACAGTCTTTTCTGACACACCACAACGTAGATCCTTAATTAAGATACGACGGTAAAAGCCGTTCCACTGCTCAACAGTGGCTACTTCCATAGCTAACTGAATTGCATCTCGGGCGGCATGGCCCGTCAACTCTCTAGAGTTTAATTGATGTGCTAGTTGGTTGAATACAGACCATGCCAAACCTTGACCGTCCACAGTGGCTTCGGGAACCTTCTTGACACCAAAGGTATACAGGGTATCCAAACACATCTTGATACCCTCAAAAAATTCATCTAAGCCTTCTGTCATTGCTTCAGCTAGGACAGCCTCCTTAGCAAGCCTGCTATTGTCTGCCTCTAGCCTAGCAATAATATCTTGTGGTTGCGTTCTCATACTACTCTCTGCCCTAGATCGACTTCGTGAGGACCAGAAATCCAATGTTCTGTGTCTGAATTATCATTCATTTCCTCTAATATTTCCTGTGCTTCTTCCATAGTTAGATAACCACCTACAGGAACATCTTGGTATCCGTCATTATAACAAATTAAATATATCTCAGTCATTTAGATTATCCTATTACTTTGATGTCGCCCTTAGCCACTTCTTCAAATATTTCTGTGATGCGCTTGATGTTGTTTTCACATTCACGTTTTAGGATATTGCTCTTTTTAAGTTTAGCCTGAAGAGCGTTTAGTTCAGCCTGTTTTATTTTTCTAATCACAAAGCCTCCCATTAACAAAAGTCAAATGCGTATTCGTCGGTGCGACCACATCTGTTCATACGCACATCACCGTAGATTGAACGAAGTCTTTCACGCACACGATACATAGCTTCAATGCTCATACCGTTAATGAACAATGTACCTTGGAACCACTCTCTCCAGTAGAACTCAGTCTTAACTTCTTGGTCAAGCACTAGCTCAACGTCCTGTTCAACCATAAGTTCAAAAGCCACATTCGAATTAGTCATTTTCATCTCCGTTTTCCCTCGTCTTTATTAACAGTATATGTATAATTATAGGGCCACTCCGACCAGACGTCAACAGTTTGGACAAAAAAAGAAAGTCAATAAAATCAACTACTTACGATTTTGTTTATTTGTTCTAACACTACATCTAAGGGAATATCCCCTCGTTCTTTAACTGCCTTGAGTCTATCCAATACAATAGCCATGTCCTCTTCACTGCTATTACTATTGCCTTTACCACTGTTAACTCTACTACAGAGCACCTGCATATTTTCTGGCACGTCAGGATTACCTTCTCTCCAGCCACCATATTTTTTGTACTCGCTTTTGGGTACAATATGGTCTATCTCTGGCTGATGTAACGGGTGCTCAGTAATTTTATTTTGTCCTACACCCCAGTCGTATGCATAGAATTTACCGTTAACTGTATGACCTAATATAGTTTCGTCCTTGATAATTTTATCTATAAATTGGTCACACTGGCTGTCTGTCCATTTGTAAGTTCTCTTGACCCTACCGTAGACAACTAATCTTGCAAGTATATAAGAATCCTGCAAATTGTCTACTACCATATCATACAGGGCATCTGTATAATATGTTAGTTTACACCTACCAGTGTGCAGTTTCCTATTTTTAATACTTTCGTTTATGTTCATTGTCTTGGTATAATTTTCCAGTTAGGCTCGATGAAGTCTTTAGCAATATCATAGACAGTGCTTTCACCTTTTACTGTGATAGGTATCCAGTCTATATCGTCTGATACGCCTCGAACTAAAAACAGAATACCAGAAGCATAGGCTGTGTTAAGGTTAATTTTAAGATCCATGTTTTCGGTTCCACTGTTTACTGCCCTAGCGGCTTCTGAGTGAACTCCAGAATGTTTACCTTTAGGACTAAACCACTTTATACCGTCAGCAATATAATAATCCATGTCAATAGGATCAATGTCTAAGTCCTTTTGACTTGCAATAAATGCACATATTGCCTCAACGTTCTGAGCGGCAAATACAGTATCATGCATAGTTTGTGTCACGATCGATACTGCTCGTTCCAAAATCTCTTCTCCGTACCTTAATAGATCTCTGTGCAAGTTACCTACGTTACCGCACTCACCTTTTGTCCTGCCTTTAACTTTTTCTACAATTTTAATCTGATTTTGAACTTCTAAAATCTGATGTACTTTATACCAGGAGACCCATTCAGCACCTTGCTGTTCTGCGGTGTCTAAGTCTATACCGTCTTCGTTTACAGCAGATTTTCCTGTCTCTCGCATAATTCTAAAGGTATCAAATGTGCTACTAGGTAAACTATACAAGTTCACACAGGAATATTGTGCAATGTCAACAGACGTAAGTTCTGATTCCTGATACTGCAATGGTACCCATCTGATTCCCATAATAATACTAGCGGTTGTTCTGTGCTGACTGTCATTATTAACAAAACAATCCTCACCAGGAATCTTCCTTGCTAAACCACAAAGGTGTTTGATAGGATCATAGTTGAACAATATGACTTTAACCATACGTCTAAGGAAAATACCTCTCTGAACTAGGTTGTTTTTAACCTGAGTTTTAGTATGGAAATACATGTCATCTGATATAACTAGTGAAGACTTTTTTAGAGCATCTTCCTCTTGCCAATCTAAATCTATACCCATAAGAGCTTGAGATCTAGCCAAGTTATCTAGAACAGTATTGACAACCTGATACATTGTTGGGAACGGTCCTAGATGATCTGTTTCTATATATTCGTCTACGTTATCTAGTATTTCTTGTTTCTGTGCATAGGTTAACTCACTTATATGAGTACGTTTATGCTTAGGTCCAAAAACTTTAATTAAGTCCTGGCCCCATACATCTTTCGGATCATGTTTAAACTTGTCCACTTTTTGCTCCTTATCTAAAGATCCCAATTATCTTTGTTAATTTGTAGAAGCCTTTAACACCATGCTCTGCTACCTTGTCAGAAGCAGGTACGCATTCCATTTGGTATATGCGTCCTGAGTTTCTGTTAGCATATTCTACGCAAGCCATATAGTCCTGGAATGCCATTGTAGACACGTTACCAGTTGACAACATAGTTGCTATAAGTATGGCTTTCATGTTTTATACCGTTTGTTTAACTTTGTAATGTTGATACTCAGCTCGCCTAAGAAGTTGTTTGAGCACCGTATCCCAATGTTTGATCCCCCAGTCATTGCCAGTGGATTCACATTTTGCCTTAGCCCTGGCTACATTGTCTAGTAGCACAGGGTAATTCCATTCAACACTAAACTTTTGACTCATATATCCTCCTTACTTAGAACATGCGTAGGGTTTGTTCCAGTCACCTACATTAATAGTCATGTAGTAGGCAGTATTGAAATAGTCAATCATTGCGTCTGAGTTGTCGTACCAACCCCTCTTACTGTTATAACCGTAACCACGCATTGGAGCAGTCTTGATGATCTCAATAACCTTATCAAAGAATTTTGAGTGCTGACCGTACATACCAGTGTGGTAAGGATTAATGTTGGTGTAGCCGTATTGTTTTAGAATGTTTGAAAAGTCTGTAGGACCCTGTTTGACAGTTACCATAACACTATGGCTACCATGTTGTTTACGAACACCAAACTTGAATTTAGGAAATGCTTCTTTAAGTTCGTTACGAATTGCTTTAACGTCTTCTGCATCTATATAAGCCATTTGTTGCTCCTTTTTGTTAGTGTATCGTTATTATAGGATCACTCGATCCAAACGTCAACCAAAATATGCAGATAATTTAGGTATATGATTCAATAGGTTACAGCCACGACGCTTATCTATTTGAATTATATGATCTTTTGGTAGTGGGTACTTGGTCTCTAACATCGTGCGCATCAGAGCATCTAATTTGTCTTGGAGCATAGGGTAGTAAGTGCTTGATTTTATTAGTCTTACTGCTTCTGCTTTAAGACTGGTGGGCAGGGCACCTATGTGGTTGACCTCTTCGTTGGCTGTTACCAAGTCGATCTCATGAGCCTCTGATAGGTAGCCATTGCCATATAAAAAGTCCAGAGTCTCTGGTAACGCCATTATATTATAGAGCATGGTTACGTGGTTAACCCTTAGATGTACATTGGGCAAGCTCTTTAGGGCATCCATGTTAGCAACTATATCGGACCATTTACTGCCCCACCTAATGTACTCCAATAGGTCACCGGTGCCATCTAGGCTCACTGTAAATGTGACGTCTCTGAACTTGGGCAGGTAATCAAGTAGTTTGTTACCGTTGTAATCCAACTTGGTAAGATTGGTTACATACATAATCATTATATCTGTCTTACCAATATCTATTAGGTGGTCCAGCATTTGCCAGTGTTCTTTTTGGAACATAACTTCACCACCAGCAAAGTATAATTCGTATAGGTCATCTAAGGGACCATACTTGTCTAGCATCTCCAACCAGTTTTCAGTTTGGTGTGCATTGATAACATATTTGCCGTCATACTTCATGTCTAGTTCTTTAGCCCAGGTATGACTGTATTCTGGTCCGCACATACGGCAGGCTAAATTACATACGTTACTGAATCTGACATCCCAGTATCGCATCTTAAAGTCTTTAAGACTACCATCTGGATTTGTCATATTAGTGATCTCGTCCATGGTAATCATTTGGTCCAGCATACTGTTCTTAGCAGTTCTAAAACTTTCGCCGCCATACTTTTCTGTGTCATAACAGTAATGACATTCGGTACACTCTTTACCAGCCAGCATATTAAGACGCAGAGTATTAAAATTATCCTGGTTTATAATATCAGTATAACTGGCAAAGTCTTTTACGTTTCCATAATCAGGCTGTTGGTTACCAGGTTCTCTGGTATGCGCACTACAACATGGCATGACTTTGCCAGTTGGATTATGAAAAAAATGCACCCAGGGTAGGATGCAAAAAGTTTTATTTGGCATCAAGCTCTTTAATGTGTTTACAAGTTCCTCTGAACTGATAACCAGGACAACTACAGTTTGGTGTATCAGACATCGTAATATAATATGTATTACCTTTGGAACCTTGTACTTCTATTACTTCTACTTGATTATTTAAGTTAGGTATTTCTACATCCGTCACTTCCTCAAATTTTCTACCACGCTTGTCTATTCTAAGTGGCGTAGTGAAAACTCTTGTGGGTTCGTTCTCAGGCTTCATAGCATACAACATGTCGCCCTTAAGAAATACTATGGTGTTAGGTAAATCAAAGTCTTTATAGGTATCTATTTCTCGATATGCTTTCATAACTTGCTCCAGGTAAAAACTTGATTATACTGTCAGTCGACTGAAACGTCAACCAAAAAAAGGGGAAGTATAAAAACCTCCCCCCATACTTGTTACGTTTTGTAACTTTGTAGGTTATCTAAATTAGCCTTTGTTAAAAGACCAAACAAGAACACCAAGTGCTACTAAACCAACTAGACCTTGTGAACCCAATGAGTTAACAAGAGCAATTACGTTAGCAACAACATCGCCACCTACAAATGGTACAGCGGCTCCAAATATGAGTTGGAGTACTACTGCTACCGCGATGACTACAATACCGAGATCTAAGATCTCTTTGAGCCAACCTTTGGCTGCGCTTAACATTTTCATCAATGTAATCTCCTTATAAGATTTTGTATACGATAAATTTATTCGTGTCTATTGAACACTTTCAAGAAATCGTAGTATTATTTAAACATAGGTAAGATGAATAAGCAAGTACTTTATCTACCAAACCAATATGACTAAATAACGGCGAAAAATACAATTAAGGGCCGCTAGGGCCCTTAAATGCATTACTGATTTTACTCAGTAACTAGTTCTGGAGAAGAAACTGTAGTTTTAACCTTAACACCAGCAATTCTTACAACCTTAGAACCGTTGTATTTTGCATTGGCAGACTCAAGTGCCGCCGCATATTCTGGCTTAGACATAAATGCATCCTGAGTCATAAGGTACTTAACTACTTCACCTTTCTCCATTGGTTTAGGAAGGTTAACAATGTTAATGTCCTCCTGCCCATCCTTAATTAAATTCTTAATACGGCTTACCAAGTCATTTGCGAAACGAACTTTGTAAACACCCTTCTGCTTTGAAACTCCACCTACTGTAAACATAATTGAACCTCTCATAAAATTTAAGTTAATAACTAACCTACCAGATTAATTATAGAACGACTCGAATCAGATGTCAACCGATATTTTAATGCTATATGTAATGGCACAAAAAATCGACCATTCATTACCTTGAGCTTTCCGCCGTAGTAACGAAATCGTTTGTTGTCAACTTCAACCATAGTGTTCATATTGCTATTATGGACTCTTTCCGCCATAATGTCAACCGTTTTTATAAGTTATTGATTTACTTGGATTTTTTGGGGTAGAAACTGCCGGACTTTTTCTTACCATCTACCCAGACTTGAGCATGTGGTACTTTAAGGTCTTTTTTCTTGTCATAGACATCACCAATTTTGTGATAGCGAGTACCACTTTTTGGATCCAGTCTATAAAATACTGATGTGATTTCTGTTATTAACATTAGCGTTGTTCAATCCAGGTCATAGATGCAAGTGCGTCTTTACCTGTGCCATTTGATGCACATAAAATGGTGAATACATCACTGACTGTTCCTAAACTGCTTCTACCAATTTGGTATGCCGTGCTCGACTCTAACTCGATACCCGTGCCGCCGCCACCCGAGATAACGAACCCACTGTCAAGCGCACTGCCGTGATTGGCTACGGTGATATTGGATGGGTTGATATAGGTTTGGTATTGTGTGAATCCATTTGGGTCTGGATGATCCAGCCAGGGTTGCGGACCATTCGCACCTACCGTGACTGCTGATGGGATTGTGGCATTACGCACCAGTTTGTAAAAGATGTTGGTGTTGTCAATGGTAGCAACTTGGAACATCTGTGGTAACACGATTCCGTTCAGTGTTGTGGATTTTAGTCTAATGCTCAAGACGGGATACCAATTGTCCTTGGTCGCCGCGGAGGTCAAACCGGCCGCCATTCGTGTGCCGTAGAAAGGAGCACTGATGTTTTGGGCGATACCAAGTTTGCCCACCGTGCCTTCAGAGATAACACTGTTGGATCCTTGGAGCATGGTGTATGGACCACCCGCCACCGTGGTCAGTGCTTCAATTTCCACCCTGATAGGAAGGAAGGGAGTTTGTGCCCAAGGTAAGGTATGTCTGTTGGCATTTTGATGGGTATGAACCACGTGAGTCGCACCATCAATCACCCAGCCAAACTTGACTTGGCCCGCACCATACCATTCGTATTCAATATTGACCAACTGTATCTTGGTTGGGTCTGCCGTGATACCACTGCTTGATGTGCCGTCTAGTTTGTCGCCATTCCAAGCACTTCTGGGAACAACAATGTCACTGCCGCCGTTTGATACTGTGCAATTATATTGTGGCACACCATCCACCCACACGCCACTGTCCTCGAACCAAAAGCCATCGCCTGCCTGGTTGAACATTCCTAATCTTTTGCGGATGCCTTCCACAGGAGTTCCAAGCGTGATAGCAAAACTCACCGTGCTGGTCCTTCCTGGAACGTATCGTTGTACGAGAAGAGTTTGCCTAATGACCTTGTCGCCACTGTCTCCATTGATGCTCAACTGAACTTGACTGCTGGCTGGTGCGTGAGTGGCACTACCTGTACCTGTTACACTAGTTTCCCATACATCTGTTTCAGTTCCGAACTGGAATGTGTTGAAGAACACAGTTTCATAGGGACTGACTTTTGTTCTACCCTTTGAGGTTAGGTTGCCGTCATCACCCGGACTAGTGGAAGTTTTAACACGCAACACAGGTTGCCCTGACGCATTGTAGTCCATGGCGTGATGGACATTGTGTAGATTTGCTTCCTGCGGATGGAAATAATTAGTGGAGTTTTGCTCGTTTCTATTAGCCATCTATCAGCTCCAAGGTCTTCCTGTGCTTAGTGTGCTGGCACCATCATCTGGTGCTGAATCATCACCGTTGTAAGGATTAGGCAATGTGTTAACATCGTAAGTGTCTGGTCTACTGTCTGCTGTTCTTTTTATTGCGGCTATGTCTAACTTGCGAGTCTGTCTTTGTTGTTTAGTGAATGTAGCAGGATCATCGTCTAATACTGCAACTAACATACTAGTTGCTGTAAGTCCTAAATCTGCATAAGTGTCACTGGCATTGTTGCCCAGTGTAATACTATGGTCAGAGTCTAATACCCAGTCTGCATAAAAGTTAGCATTTAACCCTTCGTCTGCAACTGCGGCATTTGTAATTGTAGTTAAAGAGTCACTGGTATTAACCGTAAGTGTTACTCTTTTACCGCTTAGTCCTTTGTATATAATATCAGCCATTATTTCTTACCGCCCTTCATATTTGCGCACCACCTGTACATTTTACCACGTTCGCCTGAATACTTTTTGGCCATCTTGCGTAGATGTGTGACTGAACCTTTGCATGAAGCACCTGCTCGTTTAACACGTCCAGGTCTGCTTTTGCCTTTTACTTTACCGTCAGCAAAGTTTTCCGCCACACCTCGCTGTCCTTCATGTTCACCGCGAATGGCACGATCAACATATTCGTCACTTACTGGCTGTTCTAAATCAATAGAAACACCAAGTTGTTTTGCTAACGCAAGTATTTTTTGTTTGCTTTCTCTGCTTTTATATATTGCTACTAAACTTTTTTGCC
>Ga0208161_1000423_pt1 | contig 24148 bp, 42 predicted proteins | sample CB_VirMetaG_3_FD_184538 | JGI IMG/M metagenome (GOLD analysis project Ga0208161, IMG submission 184538) | Freshwater to marine saline gradient viral communities from Chesapeake Bay - CB_1508_1S Viral MetaG (SPAdes) (version 4) | ecosystem: Environmental > Aquatic > Marine > Coastal | place: USA...
ACCTCTTGAACCACAATCAAGCGCTCTAACCTAACTGAGCTAATAACTGCATGTATTGGAGCAAAATGTCGGACTCGAACCGCATCCTCTGCTTGGAAGGCAGATGCTTTAACCAATTAAGCTACATCTTGCATAAATAATATAGTAGTTAGGACAGGATTCGAACCTGTCATCTGTTCTATCACCATTACTAAGAGGATTCGAACCTCGATAGATAAGACTGAACCAACACCTAACTAACAAGTTTGTTCTGGGATTCAAACTCTAGAAGTACTTTTTCTCTCCTACTTTTTTAATTGATCCCCCGACAGGCATCGAACCCGCAACCACTTCTTTACAAGAGAAGCACTCTACCAATTGAGCTACAGTGGAATATAAATGAGAGTATGGGAGTTAGACATCCAGATAGCGTACTTTTAGGTCTTTCTCTCATTAGTTGCTCTACCAGGAATCGAACCTAGGCCTCCTGAGTCAAAGTCAGGTGTACTCACCGTTATACCATAGAACATTAACTACTCTTAATTAATATCACTTAATATCGAATTAAGATTTTTATTAACTTTTGAGATAATAGTTTGTTTGAATTCACTTCTTCGTTTAGAAACTTCCAACATAAAGATGTGAACCAAATACATTTCAACTTCACCACTGACATACACGTCATACCCAAACACACTATTAATGACACGAACCCGTGAAGATTCAATAAATACGTGATACTTACCATTAGATAGGTAACACTCTTGAGTTTTTGGGTCCAAAAACAATTCAGTATCACTTTTGGGTAATAATCTATCAACTATTAATATTACTGTTTGTTCTTGTTCGTTCATTTTTTTGGGTTTTTTGGGTGTGTTATCAAATTTGTCCTTTATTTTAACAACCCAATTCCTTAGAAAATTTAAACTCATAGTTTTATCTGTTTTTAAGTTAGTACCCCCGATAGGATTCGAACCTATGACCTACGCATTAGAAGTGCGTTGCTCTATCCAGCTGAGCTACGGAGGCATTTTTTTAGACCAATACGTCAAAGAACTATATCAACACCACAAAGGTATTAACTTTTTTTGAATCCACAAAATAAATGATGATTTTTTTTTCGGGTTACTTGCCCGTCTGTTGTGTGACTTTTGGGGTATGTGTATCTTGAGTGCCCCCAATACCAATCCTATGTTGTATTCTTTCCCACACAACATCACTAGGTGTCGGTCGCCAACCTTCAAACACCTCTCTGAGTCTTGATATGAATTTTTCTTCAGTCATTTTTAATGTCACTTACCTTATAAGTATATAATTCTATCAGTAAAGTCAATGTAATATTTAAAATATCTTCTTTTTTTAATTTTTTTCTACCTAAACTGTCAAAACCAACCCTCCACCAACCAGTTTCAGAAATGTCACAGTAAGACACTATAGGTAAGACTAAACCATAATTTGCGTGATCTCTAACATATTTAACCGATTTCCCAAATAGTGGATGACCCATTGGGATGTCAACATAACCATTACCCCAACCTTTATCCTCACTCTTAGACCAAATGTTTTCCATTATTTGTATGGGGAGGAAAATCTGACCTTTCGATGATAATTCCGTTAATGCGGCTTTAACATCGTATAAACCATTACTGTGTGAGTAGTTTAAAAGGGCCAGACCACCGACCCCTTTAGTCAATAATAAAGATTTTATGTCGACAATATTTCGATCCATTAATTTCCTATATTTCTCAGTACTTGAAGTCTACCTTCATAGTCCGCTATTTGAGTCACCATGTTGTCCATCTCATCTATGATTTGTGGGTGTTCACCAATACCCATAGAATTATGTCTATAGACATCTAATGTCGCTAAATTTTCAGCTATTTTAGCTTCATAACGTTTTCTAAGTGCTTCTAATTTTAAATCCATTTTTTAAATTGTTTCTAATTGTTTTACTTTATTTAAACTTTTTATTATTCTATTCGTTATCCTATAAGGATCAGCGTTAGACGCTGGTCTTCTGTCTTCCAAATATCCTCTCCAATTATTATTCACGACTTGGATTGGTATTCTCAATGAAGACCCTCTATCACTAACACCGTAAGTGAATTTACTAATATGTTGTGTTTCATGTTTACCAGTTAATCTTTTTTCATTATCAGAACCATACTCAACAATATGATCTGTATGGTGTTCAGAAAATGTATCACATATTGACTTGATGTATTCTTCACCCCCTTCATTTCTCATTTTATGGTTTGAAAAATTAGTATGGAGTCCTGATCCATTCCAATCCCCGTACACTGGTTTTGGGTGAAAAGATATGGTAACGTCATGAATTTCAGCTATCCTTTGTAATAAAAATCTAGACAACCACAAATCATCCGAAGCTGATTTAGCTGATTCTCCGAACAACTGATATTCCCATTGACCTAACATAACTTCAGCGTTTATACCAGTTATGTTAAGACCAGCTAGTAGACAAACATCCAAATGTTCTTCAGCTATTTTTCTACCAGCCACTAACTCCCCACCAACACCACAATAATACTTCCCTTGTGGTTCTGGGTAACCGTTTTTCGGGAACCCTATAGGTTTCCCATCTTTCATAATAGTGTATTCTTGTTCGAACCCAAACCAATATTCGTATTTATCATCCTCAATTCTACTTCGTGTATTGGACTCATGTGGTGTATTGTCTGGATTCAAAACTTCGCACATAACCAAAAAAGAATTAGGTCTTTGTGGATCTCTAACGACTTTAACAGGTTTTATCAAACAATCAGACTTACCACCATCAGCTTGTTTAGTGGAACTACCATCATACGACCAAATTGGGACATCTTTGGGTTCTAAAATCAGATTATTATCATCTAAGTCAATAACTTTTGTTTTACTCCTAATATTTGGTTCGGGTTTATAACCATCTAACCAAATGTATTCTAATTTTACTTTCATAATTATTTTTTGTACTTATCCGTAAGTATTTATATAAAAATATGAAACTAATATTTAATAATCAACATATACCGTTAGAAATAAAAGATACACCCATTTCTAGAAATTTGGGTATGATGGGTAGAGAAAATTTAATTGGTGGTATGTTATTCATATTTGATGGTGTTAAAGAACGTTCATTTTGGATGAAAGATTGTTTAATACCTTTGGACATATTTTTTATAACTAACGACATAGTTACTGAATGTTACTACAATTGTAAACCCTGTATTTCTGAACCATGTGAAAGTTACTATGGGGTTTGTGATAAAGTATTGGAGTGTAAGAGTGGTGACTATAAGATAATGAAGGGTGATAAAGTTAGTTTAACATGAAATCATTAATCAAGAAAATATTAAAAGAAGAGGTTCATCATCTTTTAAAGAAGCATTCATTTAAATTATTAAATGAATGGTTATTGGATGAATGTGATCAAATTACACATTCTGATTATCCAGATTCCATATTTTTTAAAAAAAGAAGTGATGGAAAAATTATCGCGGAGATAGATAAAAAATATCAATATTTTTGGTTACATTATGGTGAAATTTGGTCATTTTTTGAAAAGCATTTTGACCTACAACTTAAGGAAATACAGGAGATTGCTCGTGACTGGCTGGAAGAGACTTTCAAACTGAGGGGGTATACACCAACCGAGAGAGAGAATGAAATTCCTGTTGTGCTGGAAGAGACTTTCAAACTGAGGGGGTATACACCGATGGATGTCGGCATTGTTGCCGGCCTACGCTGGAAGAGACTTTCAAACTGAGGGGGTATACACCCAAAACAGCTCTTTTAATTTTGCGAAGCGGCTGGATGAGACTTTCAAACTGAGGGAGATGTATGTGTAGTTAGACATTCGATATTTTATTTATGTGATGTTGCAAATACCATAAAGCTTTTTTAAGATCTTCCAATTCTTTTTTAGTGTCTTTTTTACCAGCTCTTGAAATATACTTCACGGTATTCCCTAAACAAAACCCCAACCCCCAAGCGTCAATTACTTTAATAACTTCGTATGGGTTGTTTTCACCACCATAATGTTGTGGGTGGTTTACCATTTCTTTTTCATCCATATTTATAATGTATTTTTAATTATGTATTTAAATTTTGTGATAACTCCCCAATAGAATTAAACTCAAGTGGATCTTTGTCAATAGAGGTTGATTTAGAATATATGGAAACTATTCTAAATATGTATCTTTCAAAGTAACTGTTAACCTTGCCATCGATTGGTTTTGACATTTGTTCAAACGCATCAAAGGCAGATCTTTGTGAATCGTAAATACGTTTATTCTCTTTTCTCCAAGTTAAGAACGTATCTCGATTTGGGTGATTTGGTGAAACTTCATTTAGAATCCATTCATCTGAAGGTCTAAATTCAATTACCCAACCATACGGTTCTTCACCACTAAGATTATGATCTATATAAATAGGTTTCATATTAAAATTGTTTAACTCAAGTTACAGTCCCCTAACTAATTGACCCGCTTTAAATAAACTTTCAAACGTACCAGCGTCAGACCACCACCCGTCCAAAAATTGACATGACATTTCATTCATTTCAATATATTTGTTATTTACGTCAGTGATTTCAAGTTCACCCCTATTAGAAGGTTTTAGGTTAGAAATAATATCAAATACTTTGTTATCGTACAAATATAGTCCAGTCACACAATAATTTGATTTAGGGTTTTTGGGTTTCTCTTCTATTGAAATTACACTACAGTCCCGATCATTTGATAATTCAGCGACACCAAACCTATGTGGGTCTTCCACCTCCTTAAGAAAAATTCTAGCACCACCGTTAAAATCGGATAAGTCTATAGGTTTTTCAAATATATTGTCACCCAAACAAACCGCTATGTTGTTTTCACCTACAAATTGTTTACATAATGATAAAGCTTGAGCTATACCACCAGCTTCTTCTTGTATCTCATACGATAGTTTTAATCCGAGTTCTAAACCACTACCCAAAAGTGAAAGTATATGTCCACAATGTTCACGACCTGAGACAATAATAATTTCATCACAACCCATAGACTTTAAAGTCTGTAAAGGGTAATAAATCATTGGTTTGTCATACACGGGTAATAAGTGTTTATTTGTCACTTTGGTTAATGGATATAAACGACTTCCAGTCCCACCAGCTAAAACTACCCCCTTTATCGAATTACCCATTTTGTGAATCAATTAATCGTTTAAAAATTTTACTGTCGTTAACTACATCAGCTTCATCGGACAAAGACTTTATACATTTATAAACGTCTTCTTTAAGTTGTTCTATTTCCACTATTTCAGACTTACAAACACTGACAATTTCCACAGAACTTTGTAATTCACCAGGTAACACTAAAGTAAGGTAACCAAATTGTTCTTGAATTCTTTGTGCGAAAGATTGTAATTCATCATGTTTAGGCACATGACCCAATTTAATGACTAAAATTGGTTCATACTTTTCCAACAAAAGTTCATTAGCTATTTTCTTAGTTTCGTCTTGACTCATATTTTCTATTTGAGAAAATAATAAAAAACCGATATTTAATTGTCAAGGTTAGTTAAGTGAAGTTATTGGGAAATCTTTAAATTTGAAAGTAGTTGGGTTTACGGGTTTGTTCGTCACATCAAAAACCAAACCCATCAATTGGTTCACCGACAATGTCGGGATACCAGTATTATTGTAATTGTCTTCCGCGACAAAACTAACCTCATCTAAGAACTTTTTGAAGTAATCCATATTACCACCAAATAGTTCTTGAAATGACTCCTCATCATTCTCAAAAAACGATTTAATATTTTTCAAATATATTTGGACCTCAATATTCATCACACATACGACACCATAAGATACTCTAGACCTTGGGATTCTCGTCTTTCATTAATCTCATCATCACTTAACATTGACGGTACCATTGGTTTAACACCCAAATAAGTTAATTTTGGTAATAAGTAAATATCTTCTGGTATTTTGGTTAAATTTTTATTACCAATTAATGATATAAATGTTAATGATTCCATATCCCCAATACATTCAGGTAAACTATTTATAGCGGATTTTAATGTTAATACTTCTAAATTTTTAAACTTACAAAATGATGGTGGTAGTGGGTTATCAAAATACCCGTCACCAGTATAAAAGAAAGTTACTACGGTATTAGGCAGTCTATCAATGAATTCTTCAAAACCAAATAATGATATATATTTTTCAGCATTATTTTTAGGTTTAATATCGATAGTGTTACCCCAAGATGCACCTAATGAATCATTAAGGTACTTAGTTTTCAAATCACCTATTAGTTTTTTGGGGAAAATTGGACTTTTAATTAAAGCGATATCACTGTCAGTTAAACTACCTATAGGTTTGTTAATTAATGATTGTAGTTTTTTACTCAAATGGTATTTCTGAATTTCTGAGTCGGATTTACTAATCATTTCCGAGTTCAAATTTATACCCAAACCAATGTATTTTTTCTTTAGTTCTTGTGGTAAATTAAGAAATATTGTGGTACCATTTGGATATTTGGTCAAATCCTTAGAAGTTAATTCTAACCACATTTGAGCTTCTTCATACCCCAATTCTTTGACCGCGTCTTCAACCACTTTTAGATTTTCAATACGTGTAAAATTTTCAATTTCATTATCAGTTAGTGGTATAGGTTTAAAAACACTCTTTTTATCTTTTAAGGGTGGTATTTTACCCACAATTTCATTCCAAGGAATTGTTTGGTGGCCACTATACCTATCACGATTAGTACCATCCGCTAACCTCATTTCACCATTTTTTTCAACTAATATGACGGAAGCGTAATCCACATTACTTGTATCGATATTTTTGTTGATGACATAATACAATGTCAAATTTTTCCTCAATCTATAGTTATAGAAATAATTTGATGAGGTCTCGTATGATGTACACCAAGTTCTATCGGGAGCGTACTTTTTCCTAATATTGATACATCGTTGTTTGTCGTCACCTAAAAAAACTAAAACGTCATCATCTTCATACACGACTTGAATATCACTAACGTCAATTTCACCCGCCAAATCTTCACCCAGTTGTGGTAACGCGTCGACAATTAACTCAAATTCATCAAAAGTCATACCAAAAAGTGGTCTAGAATAAAATGGTAATTCACCATATGAATTCAAGTACACCTCCAATCTACCCAATATTTGTTCATCCATAACGGTAGGATTAGTCTTTTTAAGGTACTTGAACCCTTCACTTCTAATGATTGGTTCAAAATAATCGGAAATAATACTCGACAATTCCAAATAAGGTATTTTCATTATGTCTCTTTTATTTTTAGGTAAAAAATTAACAATTTCAAAAAACTTTTTAATATTTAACTTAGTTCTATCCAACTCTGATCCTCTACCCAACTCTTCATTATCCATGTACACTTTAATGGTACTGTTTAATAATTTTCTCCACTCTTTTTTACTCTTTAAATCGTCAATAAGTGATTTTAGTTGGATAAAACTATATTTCGTAATATCCCTCATGTTTGGGTTTAGTGAGTTTTTATACTTGTCAAAATCTTCTACATAAGCACGTATAGTGGATTCGTCTTCATCTGTTTCATTTGCGTATTTACTCAGCATTTGAGACATTAAAGCTGGTGATACAGCTTCAAAAATATTATCATGTATAACTTTTTTAACTAAAAGTTCTCTTAAGGTTTCAGTAAGTTTCATATCTACACCTATTATTCGTAATTAAACGGTATTATCGAAATGTTATTTGGGTTAGTTTTAAGGGATTCGGGTAAATTTGTTTCATCAATTCCAGACCCATTTAAATTTATAGCTGTCAAATTTTTCATATTACCAATATTTTCAGGTAACGATGTAAGTTCTGGGTTATTTTCCAAAGCTAATAATTTCAAATTGTTTAATTCAACAATACAATTAGGTAGTGATTTTATACTGTTATTAAAAGACAACATTTTTAAACCTTTAAATTTACAAAATTTTTCAGGTATGTCTAATGTAATCCCGTATTCTGTATTATTAAATATAAATGACAGTAAAGTATCAGGTAAAGAGTCAATTAAGGTGTCAAAACCATATAACTTAATCAATTTAGATTGTGAGTCTTTCGGGTACGTTATCACTACCCTGTCTGATATTTTTTCATTAACATAATCTATAAATATATCTTTAAAATAAGTTTTAATCTCTGGGTTTTGATTCATAAACCCAATCAAGTCAATTTCATGATCATGTCTATCCTTAAATTGGTCACTATGGAAATGGAATTGATACCTTTCTATAGGTAATCCAGTTTTTTCAGATAATTCACTAGACTGTGTCGGTAATAAAACATACAAAGGACCTTGTTTAATATATTTGTTAAACATACGTGAATCAGGCCATGATGTACACCATCTTGTTTCACCCATATCATATTCGTGATAACCCCCAAAAAAACGAGCTGCAGATTTACCCAACTGACCTTTGTCGGATATTTTAATAATCACCCAATTTTGACCCTTAAATACAATTTCAGAACCAGGATATTCATAATTAACTTTACCTTGTTCTTTTTCTTTTTTGGTCGGCTTCTTAACCAAGGTAAACTCACCAACTAAATCAAATAAATGGTCTGGTGACTGAATTCTATTAATATCCCTAAAATTGGGATCTATTCGGTGTTTAAATCGATCAAATTTGGTTAGGTCTTCTTTTACTTTATATAAGTCCTCTAAAAAAAGTTCTCTAGTTACTGAAGTACACTCATCATGTGATCTAGTCCCAAATTCATATCCAAGGTCAATACACGATTCAGGTATTTTATCAACATAATAATTTAGTAACCATTGAGAATATGAACCGACTTTAATCCCACCAACATCATTTGTTCGTGTTGTGGGGTCATAACCAACTATATTATAAAATGTAACACTATCCATTGTTGGTGGATAAGTTATACCATCAATAATTTTAGGTTCGGTGTATTTTTGTAGTAAAAATTTTTCTCTCGATTCTTCAACAATTAAATTTTTTAATATATCGGTAAACTCAATACCCATAATAAGTTTTTTATTATAAATATCAAAAGTTTATAAAAAATATGGGTTAGTTAGACTAACCCATATCTGTTAATTGTTTTTTTACAAACCAAATTTTCTTTACCTTCACTCTTTAAAATTTCAAAAGCTTTTTGAGCGGCAACACTAATGTTTTTAAAACCTTTCTGTACCAATTTTTTAGAATGGTAAATCATAACTTCAGTGCTACCTTTAGTTCTCACTGTTTTACCCATAGACTTGGTTTCTTGACCCATAGTAATTTTTTGTCTTACCTCCAAGTAACCAACTTTACACATAAGATGACCTTTTCGATCCATTGTTTTTGATGATGACATAATTTTTGTTTTTTTAATTTACAGGTACAAATATAGTAAATTTATTTTTATCACCAACAATTAATATATTTTTTTTTCACTTCACACCAATTATTGATTTTCAATCGAAAAAGAAATAAACTTATATAAAAAATATAATGGGTTGTAAAAGTTGTGAAGTAGTTGCTGAAAAAATAGCTAAAAAAATTTTAGGTAAAAATGATAAGGGCATAACAAATACTAAAAAATGTACTAAATGTGAAGAAATGAGAAAAAAAGAAGCGGATTGGTTAAATACCAACCCACTTAGTAAACACATTGAAAATCAACTCACACTGACACCTAAACAAAAAACACTTATGTGGACATTTTTATGGGGTCCATTAATTGTTGGTTACCTTACTATTTTGTACTTAATTTTTAAGGTCATTTTCTAATTTACTTTTAACCTCAACTAACGTGTTAAACGTCTCATCATCAATTTCTGTTGGTGGTATAATTTTTATTGTCACCACAATATCACCACCATCAATGCCTTTACCCCTAATCAAATATTTTCTATTTGGATCAAATAATTTATCCAATTTAAAATTAAATTCTGAATCAAATCTTTTTATGGTAACTTCTTTACCCACCATAACATCTAATGGGTTAACATTTAAGACGTAAAGTAAATCGTTACCATCCAATTTAAACTCACCATCATTATTTATACTTATATTAACAAATAAAGTACCTGGTACACCCCCAGGAATCTCATCACCGAATCTAGGGTATGTTAGACTATCACCGTGTCTAACTTCTTTTGGTATTTGGAATTCAAATATTTCTTCTGATTTATTAGTACCCTTACCTATACATGTGGTACATAATTTCATTGGTACCTTACCTTTACCGTTACAGTCACTACAAGATGTATTAACTACTTGTTGCATGAAACCATTACTGAATACACGTCTAAATGATCCAACACCGTTACACGAAGTACAAGTTTTCCATTCACCACCAGTACCGTTACATGAATTACAACTTTTTTCCCTTTGGTATTTTATTTTTTTGTGTTTACTGAAGTAGATATCCTCAACAGACACACTTATATTCATGTTCAAATCTCTACCTTTAATTGGTCTAGACCTATGTACTGACTGATTAAAAAATGAATTAAATATATCGAAAGTGTCACCACCAAAAGGGTTATTCCTCATTTGATCGTATTCACGCCGTTTATTTTCATCCCCTATATTGGTATAAGCCTCAGATATTTCTTTGAATTTTTCTTCATTACCACCTTTATCTGGGTGATACTCTTTAGATAATTTTCTATAAGCTTTTTTAATTTCCTCTTGACTTGCGCTGTCACTTACACCTAAAATTTTGTAATAATCTTTCATAATTAATGGATAAAAAATATAAAATAATACTTCTACAAGATGGTGTTCAACGTAAGATATTTTTTCAAACTAATGTAAGAAAAACAGTTTACGAACGTTTTAGACTTATAGAAGAAATTGAACAACCTAATTTTACGACAAAATATGTAAAAAGAAAAGTCTGTACATTTGAATTAGGTTTATTTTCTTTAACTGAACCTAATTATAAGATTTACAGTAAGGATTCTATGGGCAGGAATATTATAAGAAATATGTCCATAGGTGATTACCATTTAATTAAAATTATACCGTATTGGGTAGAAGAAAGACTATATGATCATCAAACTAAAAAGAGAATAACTTTTGGTGATGTATTAAATGGTTATTTAGGTGATAGAAAACTTAAACAGATTTTTAGTTTAAATAACAAAACCGTTATACAGAAAGACGATGAGTTTTTTTTGTTTTCACATAAAAATGTAGATGACTCTAATAGATTCTTAGAATCAATTAGATCTTTCATGGTTAAAAACAAAAGATTTGATTGTTTAATTGTACCAGACCATGACACAATCCAAAGAAAACAATTATACGCTATATTAAAATCTAAAGGTTATAATCGAAATTTCTTGTACAAACATTATACGTACTAATCTTTAATGAATGTATAGACAACACCATCAATATCTACTGAAAACCTATCTGAGATATCGTTAACATTTTGTTTTAAATAAGTGTTAACTTCAACTAATACCGTATAAAAGTCGTTCTTTTTCAATTTAAATGTGGTCTCTATTGAATGTGGTGTCACTTTCAGTAAATTAAAAAATTCTGAAGTGTTAGCTAAAATTTGAAGAACTGATATATTTTCGTTTTGAAAATTTTCCATCTTGATGGTAATTTTTTAGGTCCTACAGTAATTTCATTTTTGGGTAATTTTTTTATATCTGAAATGATTTTGTTTTTGTGGATTTTAATTTCCACCGTGTCCTTCTTCCTCTCTTTCTCCAACCATTTCAGTTCTTTCTCCACTTCCGTAAGTTTCGTCATCTTCGTCAATATTTAATTTACCATTGTTAAATCCGAACTCAAAATTAATATTCCTTAACTTATCAACTTCATTAGAATCGAATAGTTTTTTTAGTTCTATTATCTTTAAATTTAATAATTTATTTTTCTCCTCAATATCTAAATTATATTTTATAACTTTTCTTACATCTAAATTTAACCTATTAACTGATTCTTCATCAAACGATGTGTAAAATGAAATTAGTTGGTACTTATCATTAGAATCGTTTATCTTCACTTGTATATCACTACCTATTGAAGTTAATATTTCTTTCACTTTCCAATTCGTTGGAAGTTTCAAATCCAATAACATTAATCCTTGGTGGAATCTAATGCTATGAAACAATTCACCGTATTGTTTTAATTCACTATATAAACTCATTAATGGATTAAATATGTTATAACATACGACACACACACACCATAAAATATGGTTTCGTTGGTCGTTAATTTGAGTTTTTTAGGATCGTCAGAAATAAAATTACTGACGACCCCGAAACCCAATTTAAGTACCGTTAATACTGAAAATACAAATAATATAGTGTAATACCAATTACCCGACATTATTTTTACTGTTTTCCAACACGTTAACTCTTAGTTCTTGTAGAAGTTTTTTTAACTCTTGTGATGTTTTTCTAACTCTTGTACCCGCACTTTTATTTCCCTTTTCGTAAAATTTAACACCATCAGCTTTAATTTCTTCGACTAGTGCGGAAATTTGTTCAATCAATTCCATGTTCTAAGTTTTTTATTTTTTCAACATAATTATCAAAGACTCCTTGTGAATTTTTAAGTCTTGTAACTTTATCCAGTAGTTGTAACACATTTGTAATTCTCTGGTCTACTGGGTCACCAGTTTTATTTAACATTTCCTCTAACTCTTGTTCAGTTTTTTGTATATCAACAATTAATTGGTTGTGTACAATATTAAGTATTCTGTTGTTCATACGTGAATAATATAAAAATTATAATATTAGTCAACTATTAAACTACTATCCATTAGTTTATATATGTCGGTTAATACTTCTAAATCTGACTTGGTTTTTTGAACGTGTAACTTAAAAAGTTTACTAAGATACTCATCCACCTTCACCCCAAAATCATCACCCTCATCACCACTATAAAAAGAGACACTAAAAAAATTCCAAAAATAATCATAGTGTTCACCATCAGATTTAAAATTTATATTTTCCAATTTAAAATTATCTATATTTTTTTTCCAACACCAATCAAAATGACTCTTTTTTACCTGTTCAGTGTCTATCACATCTTCACCCAAATAGGTGTCAAATATCAAATTGTAAAGTGAACATATAAAATCAAAAAATAAATTTGATTTTTCAGAGTCAATATTATGTGCTTTAAACCACACATCGACATGTTCAGGTGTTAATGGTTTAGCTAGATATTCAAAAAATTGATTTGGTGTTAGTGATTTTCTTCCCACAATTAAATTATAATACTATTTATTAGTAGGTAAATAGAAAGAAAAATCCACCGTTAGGTGGATTTAATTTACTGTGTTTTTTGATTATATTTAATCAGATGTCTCATTTTATCCATATCGGTCTTTACCGATTCCTCTATTGTTTGAACATCTGGTGTGAATCCCCTTAAGTTGGTCATTTTAGACTTTTGTTTTTCTATTTTTTCTCGTTTTCTTTTTATCCTGTCTTTTATTTTTTTACCCAATTCACTTTTAACGACATTACCAGCTTCTTGTGAGTTACCAGTCTCTGTTGACCCCATTAGGTAATCTTCCAACCTACTTAGATTTTCAACACCATTAGCGTCTTCTAACCCCATACCTCTAAAATCATCAATAAATTCTTGTTCTTCACTTGTATTTCTATACATCGGAGAATTATAATCAGTTTTAGAATTGTTTTGATGTGGGAATTCTGGATTAGAATTGTTTTTAATGTTTAAATAGTTTTTAATTTTCGTGTTAGATTCTTTGTAATATGAATTATTTTCTGATTTACTATTCTTTAATGATTTATAAGTCACTTCAATACCTGGAACTTTAGATGGATCTTTAGGTAATTTAGTTGGTTTTTCATATTTTAATTTACCTGAATAATATTCTTCTTTCAATTTTCTACGTTTTTCATTTAAAGGTCCTTGTGACTCAAAATTATAACCGTCACCACCCATTCTATTAACAAAAGGTCCTTGTGACTTAAAATCGTAAGCAGGATCAATCTCATCATAATTTAGACCTTCGGTTTGTTCATCTTCTAAATCTTTTTCTTTTAGTATTTTAGTCACATGTTCCTTGATTATTGACTCCATAATTTCATCAATTTCTTCCTCATCCATACTACCGAATAAAGGTCCCACATACGCACCAGATGAAGCGGAAGTGGTAGCTTCTTCAACCTCAGTATCTTTGAGTCTTTTAGGGTGTTTACCTTTGGAGTCGGTATATTTCGAAGCTTTACCTTCATTAGATAAAACCATACCGTGGTCATCTCTAATTTTAGCGTGGTTAGGTTGGACTCTATCCACCGCTTTTCTTAAGACTTCTTCTAATTTTGGATTTCTAGCTAAATTATCTGACATTGTATTTTGTTTATATATAAATATACCCTCTTATTTGTTTTTCTTTTTCTGTGTGAACATTTTAGTTATTGGTGTCTTTATTTTTTTGTCATCAGTTAACCTGTCATTAGATGGTTCATATAAAGATCTTTTAATAATTTCTTTCAATTCTTTTTCCACTAATCCTTTAATGTATTCACTATTCTTGCCTGTATTTTTGGACACTTTTTGGATGGTTTCTTTCATTATATTTTTTTCAAAAAGTTCCAAAGCGTTAATATCTCCCTGATTACAATATGGGTATTTTTTACATTTTTCCTTCACCTTAACAAATTTACCACCGGGATACATTCTTTTAGACGCACCTCTCCAATCTTTTTTACTCATAGATTTAGCTAAAAAAGCGGGTGTTTCGTAGGAACCTGAAGACGCTGAAGTCGTAGCTTCATTAGTCTCCATGTCCTCAAACATACCTAATGATGATATAACATCATCATCTTCTTCAACATCGTATGAAGAATTTATAAGAGTATTGAGTTTACTTTTAATAGGTGTATTATCACTACCCAAAGTACTAGAGAAAGATTTATTTAAATTTTTATTAAAATTTGATAAAATATTCCCTTCTGTTTCTGATTTAGCTAACTTCATTATTTAACACGTTTTAACTCATTATACCACAAAGACTTTCTAAACCAAAACGTTTTATATAGTTCTAGTATAACTTGTGATGTTAAATCGACAATTTCCTGTCTATTTTTACCGTTAGACTTTAACTCTTTTTCTATTATTGTGGATATCTCTTTAACGAAAGCTGGTTTATCGATGAAATCTTTGATTTCTCGTCTAGCTATCCTTTCAATTTCTTTTCTATCAGTATCGGTTAGTGCCATACTTATAAATATCATTTAATATTAGATAATACCCAAGAACTGAATCCCACAGTGAAAACACCACCAATAAAACTCACTATAGGTTTTTCATACCATTTAGGTTTCAATTCTTCAGTTAAGTCAACATAAAGATTAATTCTTTCACGATACAATGTATTTTGTTGTATGAGTAAATTTATGTGTAAACTGTCATTTTGTGATAACAATTTATAGTTATCCAATTGTCTGTAAAGTAAAATAATTTCTTTTTGTTGGATTGAATCTCTTTGTTCGTAAACTTGAATTAAGGAGTCCAACTTAATCACCTCTTCCTCTGTAAAAATAAAACTACTGTCTTGTTGACAGTAGGTAATTATTGAGACGAACAAAAATAATAAAGTTAGTATTTTTTTCATTTATTAATTTTTTCTTTTAATGTGTTATAAGCTTCATTACCGTTTTTCTTAACAACTTTAGGTTTTGTTTCCTTAACTATTGTAAGTTCTTTTTCGGTGTTTGTTATTTCACTTTTAATCTGTTCTTTTTCGTTATTAACCGCCTCAATTTTATTTTCAACTTCTTTGGTTTTAACTTCATTATCTTTTATCTTATCTTTTAACTCTTTAACTTTTTTGGTAGATTTGTCCTTACCTATGGATAAAAGTGTAACTACAATACCGATACCCAATACAATATAAATCCAAATGTTCTTCAATATTTTCATAAAAAAAAATTATAAGTTTGCTGGTTCTTCACCTTTATCAATGTCCGTGACTTTCCTATCACTCAACACTTTAGCCCATTTTGATGAGAAAATTTTATAGTAGGATTTTAATTTTTCTATAGTTTCGGTGAACTCATCATCCAATCTTGTCATTTCACAACTAATAAAAACACCATTACTCTCACCTAAAGTGTAAACAAATTTGGTATCGAATTTAATTAAAATACCACCCCACTCCACAGTGTTCAAATACAAATTTAAAGGATCATAATCTACCAAATCTGAAACTTGTTCAATAAATTCATCCATAGTACTTTGGTATGTATTTTTCTCATCGTCGGTCAAATCTAAATCTGACTCGGTATATCCATGTGTTACCATAATACCAGAAGATATGGTATATTCTTTGGTTTTTTCATCTTCCCGTTTAGATTCCAAATCTAGTAACGACTCATCATCAAAATCCACTTGTTCAAATAAAGTTCTGGATAAGTTTAAATATTTCTTCATGTCGTCGTACATATCGTTACGATAACCAGTATGATCCCTGTCAGTTAATACCTTTTTTTTCATAAATTTTTAAGTTTTTCATAGTCAAATACTGGACTTAAATCTGTGAAATACGCACTGTAATTGCTTCTTGTAGTTATGCCTTCAAAATTTTCAATCCCAGAAACTTTCACGTTGTGTCCTATAAAATTTTTATTTATACCATTGTGACTACACACATCATTAATTAATTCAATTGTCGAATCTATTTGTGATTGCGTATATGGTTCCCAATGTGTTTTATTTCTCCATTTCTTTTTGATAGTGTCACCACTATAAATATTACTTAACCAGTCAGTTAACTCTGGTTTATTATTTATTGGTGACAACCAACCCAAATTTTCTAAAAAAATAGATATACTGACTTTGTCTATTTCGTGGTAACCAAACAATTTAGTGACATAATTTGTAGGAACTAAATTAACAATGTCACCATTTTTTTTTATCACGTAATGTGGTATCGTAGTATATTTCTTATTGTGACGTGTAACCACTGAAGTAATATAGTCGTCAAAATTTCTACCCGTGTGACCTAAAAGAATTTGTTTACGGTCATCATCAGAAACTTTAAATATCTTATCACAAATTTCTTTTGTTATAAACGATTTCACGGGGTTGGTCAATATCTTCATTATCTTCAATTAGTGTATCACTTTTTAAATTTATTTGTGGTTGTGTAATCATATCTTCGGGTTGTAATACCTCAACTTTTTGTTCCCCACTAACCGAACTTGATTTAGTGAGAGCTACGTTAGCCGCTACAACCATAGATATAGCTAAAGGGTCAAAAACAAATATAATTAACAATAAAAACCAATTTACAATTGTACTCATAGGTTTACCAGTGACTTCACTCAAATATTTTAGTGGACCTAATTCACTACTGTTTTCATTCCCTATAGTTTGTTCAAGAATTTTAGTCTCTATCGACGTTAAACTATCCGTAACGGATTGAATTACTAATATAGTGGAGTCCCTTTCTGTTATGACAGTTTTAAGTTCACCCTCTAAAGATTTTCTGATAGATGAAGACGTTGTTGTAATTAGTTGACCTGTAACCCTATCAACGTATTGAACTTGTGACGGATTGGATAGTGAACTTCTCAAATCAGATATATTCTCAGTTAAATAATCCTTGTCTCTAAGTAATTCAATTCTTTTATTTTCAAATCTTTCTTTTTTGTATTCTAATAAAGTAATTTGTTCAGTCAACAACTTATCTTTAGTTGCGGTTTCTTGATAAGCGGAGGACAAATAACCGTAAATCCCACCACTGGTAATTAACATTAAAACGAATACCGCTAACACTAAATAACTTTTAAGGAAATTATTTAATTTAGACCAATAGTGGTGTAAAAATGACGCTACAACTAATTTAGCGAATTCAAGTGATGCTGCCATAATAATGACTTGTGTCGAAGCACCAGCGAATAATTTACTCAACCCAAATACTGAGTAAAACGCAGCTGACCCCGACACAGCTAAAGCGGATAAAAATATTAATATAGGTAAAAACTTTTTAATCATTTAAATGTCTTTACCTATAAATATCACTCACTTAGGTAGTCAAGTAAAGTGTAACTATCATTACGTAATTTTCTTAAAGCTTTTTCTTTTATTTGCCTTACTCTTTCTTTTGTTAACCCAAATATGTCACCAATTTCTTGTAACGTGTGTGGTGTATTATCCAACCCATAATACTTTTTAATTATTTCCGACTCCCTTTCATCCAAACATGACATCAAATTATTTAATTCACTTTTAAGGTTTACACCATCATTTATTAGTTGGTCAGGTAAAGGATTGTTTTCATCAATTAACGTATCAATTAATGTGTCACCATCTTCATTTATAGGTCTATCATAATAGACGGTTGTGGGGAGAAGTGAAAATTTATCCTCCATGTCGGATAAACTACTTTCGACTCGTTTTTTTTCCCTGTGAAGTTCTTGAATTACATTAACAGGCAGTCGTATTGTTCTCGCGTTCTCATTCAAACACTGAAGTATTGATTGTTTAACCCACCAAACAGCGTAAGATATAAATCTAAAACCTTTTGTCCAATCAAAATTTTGTATAGCTTTTAACAAACCTAAATTACCTTCCGCTATCAAATCCGATAATTCAATACCTTGACCTTGGTAGTCCTTAGCGACAGTGATGACAAATCTTAGGTTACCTTCCAACAACTCTTTTTCTATTTTTGATTTTTCGTCTTTGGTTGTGTTAGGATCCATCATTTTTATAGCTAAAATTTTTTCCCTTTCTGGTGTTAAAACTGTTAGTTTTCTAATGTCTTTTAAATAATTAGATATTTCTTCTTGATTGATAAAAATTTGTTTGGACATATAAAGTTTATTTTTTTAGTGATTATAAGTTTAATATATTTTTTAGTTTTTCAATGCCATCTTCATGGTTTTCGAAAATGGTTACGTTTTCTTTTTCTTGACTTTTTACCCCACCAACAAAAAGTGATTTATCACCATCACTCGTTTCTATAACCATAAATGGGACAAAGCTAGAAACATCATATTCTCTAGCTAAATCTAACTGTTCCCAACGGTATTTGCCTCGATCTACACCCACAGTCTCATCGATGTCTTTTAGTTCAAAATTTACGTTACTTTTGTTCAATAATTTGATAAATTCATGGCACGTGGGACATTGATTCATAAAGTATAATGTGTACTTCATATTACCTTTTTTTTGATTGATTATTTAAATAGTTTAATTCTTTTTCGTTCAAAGAATGAATTCCATGTGCATGAATCTTATCTAAGATGTCATCCAATTCCAATTTAACTTCATCTATAGTTTCGGTAAACGTATTGTCATTAATTTTAATTTGATTTCTAATCATATCTTCGGTCATTTTTTGTAAGTTTTTCACAAGTTCTTTTTGGAATATTTCCACAAAATTTTTAATGTTATTGTTTTCCGGTACTTTACCAAATAATTGACCTTCTAACTGAGGATTTAGTCGGTATTTAACTTTTTGGGGGTTAGGTATTATAAAATAAGCAGATATTTCAGGTTTAACAGTATCCACAAACAATGAATGCATATCTTCCAATGACAATTCAGATTGTATGTTCGCGATTATTAAATTTTCCCCAGTAATAAATGTTATTTCTTCTTCATCGGTCACAGTGTGGAATAATTCTTTAATATGGTTAAAAACCATTTCATCCTCTTCTACAATTTTCCAAGAACCAAACATAAACAATAAAAAACTATTTTTCATATTTTAGATATATTATTTTCTTTTTGTACAGTTATTAACCTATCACCCCATTCATTCACTAAAGGGTTGTGGGTAATAAGTATTATGTTATCAAAATATTCTTTTAATCTGGTGAAAAATTCACCAACCATTTCCAAATTTTCGTTAGACACTTTACCAAAAACCTCGTCAAAAACACAAACATTCAATTTAGGTAAAGAGGAAAAACGAGTCAACACAGCCCTAAGGCCTAAAGATGATACCGTTTTTTCAAAACCCGAACCAGAAGATAAATCTTTCTTGATTTGACTGTCCTTATCTACCATCACAAACTCAACCTCATTCTTATCATTAATGTCTATATCCAACGTAAAGTGAAGATTATCAGACATCAATCGATTTAGTTCATTGTTAATTGTCGGTACTAAGGTTTTCAATATAACCTTAGAAATCCCATTTTTTCCGAAAGTTAATAAATAATTTTCAAATACCCTCTTTATTTGTTCTTCTTTTTTTATTTTTTCAATATTTTTATTATTTTCACTCAATTTATTGGTAAACCTAACTAAATCCATATTGTTTGAATTTATCTGACTTTGTAAATTATTCTTTTTGGATTCTATTGTTGTAATTTGAATATCTAGTTTAATTTTTTCAGATTCAACTTTTTTGTTATGTTCTACTTTTTTTCTATTCAACTCAAAGTTATCTAATTTATTTTGAATTTTTTCAATCTCATTTAAAATAGAGTCACATTCTAGTTTTTTCTTTTCCTTTATTAATTTACTTCTATCGTAAACGTCTAACTCATTTTTATTTTTTTCCAATTCAAATATCTCATTAGACAATTCATTTAATTCTACCGAAATTGACTCTAAGTTAGACTCTTTTTCATTTTTTTCTATTTTTTTTTGGTTAATACTATCACTATTGTCAACTTCTTCCAAACTACGTTTACATGTTGGGCAAATTTGTGAATTTTCCAACCAATCAATTTCCTTAGTAATTGAATTTATTTCGGAAATTAAACGCATTTTAGACATTTCAACCTCTTTTTTATTTGAATTTTTTTCCGAATAAATTAGTGGATCAAAATATTGTAATGGTTCAATCACTTCTACAGAATTGTATTCATTTAATTTATCTGAATACTTTTTTTCCAAATCAAGTTTTAGATTCATAGTGAAGTTTACGTCAAGCTTACTAATTTCTGAATCCACATCGGAATATTTAGAAGTTAATAATTCATCCTTTTCACTTCTTATGACGTTTAACGACTCCTCTAAATTTAATAATTCTTTAGAATTGACTTCTATAGATTCATTTAATGTGTCGACATCTTCGGTTAGTTTTTGGTTTTCAATTGTTAATGTTTGTATGTCGTGTGTGTTTGAAACTAATTTTTTTGACCACTCGTTAAACATATCCTTACATATCTTTTCTTTTTCTTTTAACGTTTCTAAACCAATAAATCTAAACAATATGTTACCACGTTCAGTAGGTTTAGACTCAATTAAACTCTCTAAATTAGAACCAGTGGTAAGTATTGTAAGTAGAAAGTCATCAACATTACCTATAGACTCCTTAATGAAATTTTCGGTTTCACGTCTCTGTTCACCAGTAAAATTTAACAAAGTACCGTCTGGTAATTTTTCATAAAACTCCAAATCAGTTTTAACTGTCCAATCACCCTTTTTAGTTTCTTTACGTGTTATTTTCCTTGTTATAATGTAATCAGACCCGTCAATTTCAATTTCACCTTGAACTAATACCTCATTTTTATCTCTGAATCTGTTAAATATTTCAATAGCTTTGGTAGATTTAGTGGTGTCGTTAAAAAATAAAAACAACAGTAAGTCCACAGCTAATACGGTTTTACCACCAAAATTGGGTGGGTTAGAGTCAATAACCGTTATTCCATTATGACCTTCAAGTTTAAAGGTATTGTTGTCACCAAAAGATAGGAAATTAGAAAATTCAACACTTTTAACTCGTATTGTTCGATATCTTGTTTGATATTTACCAGACAATTCTAATTTCTCGTTAACTTTATTATCTAACCTTTCTAAAGAATCATAATCAAACTTAATGTCGTTAGTCGTTAAAAACTCCTTCATAAGTCTTTTTTGATTGTCATAGGACATGACATCCAAATCTAAATCAAGTTCTAACGATTCACCTTTAACTTTTTGTGATTTGGTAACTATTGTGACATGTTTTGTGTTATATTTTTCAGAAAAGTATGTTTTAACGCGTTTAATCCTTTCTTTAGTGAAATTTTCTGGAACATCTTCCCAAATAACTCTAATGTATGGGTTTTCGAAATCAAAGTCTGTCATATTACTGAGGCCTATTATCTTCAAACCATTCAACTATTGAATTTATTGCCCAAACACCTCCACTAGCTAACATACCATCAAAAAATATGTTAAGGTATGGGATACCCATAAACTGTCCCATAGGTGACCAAACAACTATCGAAAAGAAAAATCCGACCCAAGTGCTGGTACACATCATACATGAAATTAATGATCCAAAAAATTTAGAATTATTTTTAATCCAATTTCTGGGTTTATCAAAAATTGTCCCATACACAAGTATTTGTGTCATTCCGTAAGCGGCTAATAGCCAAATTAATAGTTTATCCATATTAATCTAAATAAGTGTCTTTTAAGTTGGAACTTCTTAAATATTCAGTTCGTCGATTAACTGTTAATGTTTTAAAATGTTCTAAAACGTCTTCCAACTGTTCTATTTTATTATTTTGTTCTTGAATTGTCAAATTTTTAACTTCAATTTCTCGCTTTAAATTCTCTAATTCAATTATTAATTCTTCATCCTTAACTTCTTTGGTTATCACCTTTTCAACTATAATCTCCTTTTCAATTGGGATCTCAACAATAACTTCTTTGGTTACTATTTTCTCCACGGGTACCTCTTGAATTTGTGATTTAGGTAAAAAAGGTCCTACCCCCCATTTGTCCAATGTAAAACCATCTTTAATACATTTGTTAATGAACGAGTCAACATCGTTTAAACTGTTAAGTTCACAGTATGTTTTAATGTCAGTTAATATTTTTTTATCTAAGTTAACCATTTGTTAAAATTTCTTTACCGTTTTCAATGTCCTCAATATCTGTTATTTTAAATGATAAGTAAGGTTGTTTATTTGGTAGGTCAAAAAACTGGTATTCTAAAGTTTCAACATCCATCAACCCATAACCGTGGTTGTGTACATTTTCACCAAAATTTTGACATATGGTTGAACCAACCATATAAGCTTTTTTATCACCTGGTATGTCAAAAATTTGCCGTTTATGGATATCCCCCGCTAAAACAACATCACAACCACCAAACCTATCACAATCATAACCAGATTCAAATTGAAACCCAATGTCGGTTGTTAACCCAATTATAGGTCCGTGAAATAAACATATTTTTGTTTTTTCGGTGTTTTTCGGGATATCAGGTCTTTCGTTTTCTTGCATTAACGAATACACACACCAAATCACATTCTCATCTTCATAACAACCAGTATCTTTATAGTAACTGATGTTTGTGTTGTTTAAATTTTCGACTATGGGAGTTATACTATCCAACCTGTCATGATTATTTTCCAAAAAATCATGGTTACCTATGATGTAGATTGTTGGGCATATTTTAGAAACTTCAGTCATCCACCAACTAACTAATCTTACTAACTCTGGTGTCATTTGGTTTTTAGAATGAACTAAATCACCCGTAAAGACTATCCTATCTGGTTTAATTTTTGACCACTCCATTAAAGCGATTTTCAAAACTTCAACATCCCTTTCATGTTGTTTAAATAGTTTCAAATGTAAATCAGAATAGTGTATAATTTTTTTAATCATAATTTCAGATATTTATTATAAACATAAGTTGTATTATTTAAATAATCAAATGAAATCATTAATCAAGAAAATATTAAAAGAAGAGGTTCATGATCTTTTAAAGAAGCATTTATTTAAATTATTAAATGAATGGTTATTGGATGAATGTGATCAAATTACATATTCTGATTATCCACGTTCCATATTTTTTAAAAGAAGAAGTGATGGAAAAATTGTTGCGGAGATAGATAAAAAAAATGAACTTTTTTTGTTACATTATAATGAAATTTGGTCATTTTTTGAAAAGCATTTTGACCTAAATTATGAGGAAATACAGGAGATTGCTCGTGACTGGCTGGAAGAGGCTTTCAAACTGAAGGGGTATACACCGGATGTTGCTCATTTATCGCGTACCGCTCGCTGGAAGAGGCTTTCAAACTGAAGGGGTATACACCCTGGTACAAGAATTATTACTTCGGCCACTTGCTGGATGAGACTTTCAAACTGAGGGGATATACACCCAGAATTTTTAAATAGTTTCAAATGTAAATCAGAATAGTGTATAATTTTTTTAATCATAATTTCAGATATTTATTATAAACATAAGTTGTATTATTTAAATAAT
>Ga0208161_1000424_pt1 | contig 24117 bp, 35 predicted proteins | sample CB_VirMetaG_3_FD_184538 | JGI IMG/M metagenome (GOLD analysis project Ga0208161, IMG submission 184538) | Freshwater to marine saline gradient viral communities from Chesapeake Bay - CB_1508_1S Viral MetaG (SPAdes) (version 4) | ecosystem: Environmental > Aquatic > Marine > Coastal | place: USA...
ACTGGGTCGACACCGCCAGATGCCGTGCCAAGCCCAGAGATGCCAGAGATACTTGATGCATCAACTCCAATAATCTTACTCATAGCTCAAGCCAAGTGTTATCAGGTTTGAAATAGATAGTTCTGTTTGTAGCATCCACAACATACCCTACAACTCGCACGAAATCACCAGCAGTACTTGGTGCTGTAGTTGTAACAGCCCCCACCGTTGTACTCATATACACAGGGGCTCCTTTCTTCGCGGTCGTGGGAAGCAAGGCGGTAGTAGTCGTAGTAGACAGCTTAACCACTCCCTCAATCAACAGCTCGTCTCCAGTTCCTGCATCTGTAACCACGAGCAGCATTCCAGTAGCTGCAGCTGCGGCAGACTGTGCCCCTACGTTGGATACGTTGGTGGCAGCTAGATTAACAAGGTTTCCAGCGGTAGCTGAAGGAGACGTACCATAAGCGTCAACTATCAATCTGGCACCATCTTGGAACTCACCAACATTCGTTGGGGCAGAGAATGATTGTGGTATACTAGAAACCGAAGCGCTAAGCGTGGCTCCAGTCATCGTGAGGTTGTCACCAATAGCAGCGTAGGTTAGCTTGCTAGCGGAATCATCCCAGAAGGCGAGCTTATCTGCACCAGCATCTTGTGCGCCGAGAATCTGACCTGGATTAATCCGCAAAACGTCTGAAGCGTTTGCATTCACCGACAAGTCCGTGCTGTTGTCAGTACCTACTGGGTCGAAGTCCACCCCTGACACTGGGATGGATGGGGTGTTTGCAATATCCGTTGTGTAGTCTATCTGAGCCCACGACACCACACCGCTTCCATTCGTCTGAAGAACGTAGTTAGCGCTTCCGTCTGCCGCTGGTAACGTGTAGGGGTTCGCCCCGTCGTCTACTTTAATCTGTCCTACAACATGCAACTCCTCTGATGGGGTGGTAGTTCCAATACCTAATTTTCCACTTTGAAACCTTGCGTACTCTGTGGTATTATCATAGATGGAAACATACCCATCAGTTGTTCCAGGTTGTAGAGCAATACCGTCAATCAGAGAGGTATTTGTTTGTCCAATTTGGATAACATCACTAGTCTTTCCAATAAGTTTTCTTAAAGAACCACCATCTTTTGTAAGGATGTAATCTTCTTCGTCAATAATAAGACCTACATTATAATACGCTTGGTCAAGACCAACATCTGCGAGGGTTTCTCCAGAGAAGTATCCAGCTCCTGCTACTTGAAGGGAACTTATTGGTGTAGAGGTCCCAATACCTACCCTGCTGTTATCAATGTCGATGTAAGCTGTATCCGTGGCTGTAGCTACTCCACTTGAATTACCAGCCCAGACATTACCACGAGGTATGTTAGGTACATCATTAACCCTACCAGCACCCTGAATGATACCAGAGATGGTGTCGTTATCAGTGTTTACTTTGAGGATAACGCCTAGCTTCTGAATCTGATTTGTTCCAGTAGGCTTGGTTGTGGTAAACCCGCCAGAAGACCCTAGAAAGACTTCTTGGCCCTCGGTGTATATAGATGCATCTGGAACAGATACGCTGTTGATGTGACCCGTTGCAATCGCCATCCCCTCAGCATCGTCAGCCAAGTCTTCATTGAGGACGAAGTGAGCTGGGTAATTCGTAGCTGCGTCTGCAGCGATAACCTCTGGAGTATTGCCAGCAGCACCAGTAACCTTGACTGGCGTGCCCTTAGCAAGCGTAACACCGCTTACATTCTTTACCGTCTCAGCAATGTACTGAGGGTCAACCTCTATCGTGACAGTAGTTCCTGATGTATCTACCGTGGCGTTATCATTACCGCTAGCTATGGTGATAGCTCCAGTAGCTCCGTTTATGCTGCTAGTGATTGGTTCATTGCTAAACCTTAGCGAACCGTTTTGGTCTGTAAGCACAAGGGCTTGCCCAGCAGCCTGAGTGTTTTGAAAGTTTACATTGTCAATCTCTTGAACCTTCGACGTTCTGTTAAAATAGTTGCTGTTTAGCAATGACACGCAGTTAGCCCCGCTTGTTCCTATCGTGGCCCCAGAGGAATCTTTTACGCTTGTATAGTAAAGCTCTTTTGCAATATAGTAATCATCTATATCCCTCTTGATGTTTATGTATCCAGTGATGCTTCCTGCCTCTGCAACGAAGTCTCCATCGGGGTCTCCAATATGAACGTATCCACTAGGAAGAACAATACCAACTCCGTTCTGCTTGGATATTATAGTGATGTTAGCCATAATTCAACTTAGTTTCTTAGCATTTGGATATCAAGGTCATTTATTGATACGGTCGTTGATTCACCATTGGTGACATAAGCCTGTATCTGAACCACTACCTTTCCAGTAGTACCGCCTCCAACCACATCAGTTATAACAGGCGCATCAATAAAGACGTCATGAGTTCCAGCCGTGACAAATTGCTGGGATTTGAGCTGGACGTATTGTACCGTCAGAGGGTTATTAACCGTGGTGTATGGCGTGTACTTAGCTATAAAAACAATGTTTGTATCATCCAGAGTTGTTGTAGCAGAAAAAGCCGCTGTAGTTGTACTTGAACTAGCAAACCTAAGTTTTCTGTTTGGGAACGCGCTAAACCAATTATCCGACGTAGTGCCGTTACTTGAGTTTTGAAAAGTGATAGTTTCAGCAGCCCCGTCAACCTCGCCAGCGACATTAACCGAACTTATCGTGGCGTCAGCTGTGGAAAACGGAATCGTAGCTGCTGTTTGGTGGGATGCCGTAGAGTCTGAAAGCGACGCGGTGCCAGTTGTTGTTAGGTTGACCTTACTGTCAAACGCGGTCCCGCTCATCCCAAACTCCGACAAGAAGGCGAGCAAGTCAACCGTGCTAACAGCACCATCGTCATCTAAGTCTCCCGCGAGGCCCGACGTCGTACCAGTAAAATAAGCTTGCGTTCCAGCGTCTGCAGAAAGGACAAGACTCGCACCAATGGCGCCCATGAGGTCATCAAGGGCTAGCTTCTTGTGGGCGTTCTGGTCTACCTCATCGACAACAAACAGATAGTTCTCTTGGTTGTTTGCTATGGTTGCAGCTACGTCAGAGTCAGGGTCTGGGCTTATAGGGTCTAAGTCATCTATCCTTACAACCTCAACACTCTCATTAGCGTTTATTGTTACAAACGAATTTTCTGCCGAAGATGATTCTGAATCTACGGATACTATTTTTTTCCAAGTTGCCATGTGGTGCTAATTTACGAAGCAACCACTACATCATTCTTGGGGTGTGGCCTTCTTTTCTTCGATGGACTGGAGTCTCTCAAGTTCCTTATCTAGCTTGTCCATAAGCGAAACAAGAGCCCTTGCGTCGTGAGCCTTTACATTTACTGATTCTACGGCAGCCTTGCAAAACGCAACCTCTGAAATATCAAGCTTCATTATAGTGTGTTTTAATTACTTCGCCTTTAGCTGGTTCTGTAGCTTCTCTACTACATCGGCCAGTAAAAGTACATCCTTACCATCAAACTTGCAAGAATGAATAACCTTAAGAACGAAGGCAAGTTCCTGCTGGTTGAGGGTGTCGGTATTTGTTGTGCCGACACCCCTTGCCTTATCTAAAATACCCATAAGATATTATGATGCGGTTTGAACGTAGAGAGATGTTCCGACCATTCCGAGTGTTCCTACGCCAGCGTCGACGTTTATGAGAGCTGCTGTCGTTGCAACCTGAACCATACCAGCTACCCATGAATAATCGTTAGGTGAAGCTCCCTGGCCCTTAATCATCTGCCACTCAGAGAACGTTGCTCCAGTCTCGTCAAATCTCAACTGAGCATCTGCGCCGTGAGTAGACAACCCAGAGGAGTCAACAACAAGACCAGCCCCATCAGCGTTACCAGCAGCAGAGGCTCCCTTAGCGACGATAATTGTTTTGTCCGCAACAACAAGCTCTGTAACATTGGTCTGATTAATCTCACCAGTAATGTTGAAGTCTCCACCGACCGTGAGGTTTCCGCTGACGGTTACATCATTTGGCAAACCAACTGTGTATGTTACGCCCTCACCCCCACTACCCCCAGAGCCAGTGACCTCAATCTCGTTTAATGTGCCTGTAACGGTAGCCGCGTAAGCACCAGTGGTATCTGTTCCGAGTGTGATATTGTCTACGGAGAGCACACCAGCGCTGGCGGTAAGACCACTTCCAGCCATGAATGCTGCAATGCCAGCCAAGGTATTTCCCTTTGGGTTATAGGTGTCGCTTGCGTCACCAAAAACAAATATGTCTCCTGAAGCCAACGCTGTTGACGAGGTGAGCTCACCGAAGGCGAAGCTAATCGTAACATTTTGACCAGAGCCTGTTGTTTTTAAGCCAGCCGAACCAGCGATTGTTAGCGCGTCGTTAGCGTTTTCAGAAGTAGCAGTGCCACTATCAGTAACAACGGAGCCGAAAGAATTTGACTCTGCGGTTGCTGTAAACGAGATTGTTATAGTGCCACTGCTTTCAGTAACACTGATATCCCCGCCTCCCGAAAAGGTCAATGAATCTGTTGCACCCAGATAAACTGGTGACGAATTGGTGCCGTCAGATACGGTTATGTAGTTGTTGGTTACGTCCGAGTTTGACGAGCCGCTAATGTCGAGACCCTCCTGAAGTAATTTCTTCCAAGTTGCCATGGTTCTGTTATGATGTTATTCGGTGCTAAGATAATAAAGAATTTTATTCCGAAACTCCGAAGTATAGGTTGTCGGAATCATCGGCATACATCCCTCCAACAAAGGCTGGTGGTGCCTCAGAGAACCTCTTAAACTTTATGGTTCCGTCGAGGTTTATGCTACCAGTACCATTGGGTGTAAATGTAATATCCTCGTTGGTGTTTGCGGAGATGATAGAGAATCCGTTCACCTCTAAGTCCCCGCCAAGCTGCGGTGTCGTATCCTCTACTACGTTCTGAAGACCAGAGCTCCCGCTGACGGCGGTCCAGTTACCAGGGTCTTCCCAGTCAATGTCGTCGACAAGCTGATACTTATCCTCCAGCCCCACCACAGATTGACGCGGGCCGTCGTACACATACAACTTGTCGTCGTTGCACATGTACGCTAAGTATGGGGACGAGCGGTTTGCCTGAGACAGACCGTCCCTCTCAGCCACGGTATTAAAAATACCGATACCTCTTGTCTGCTGAAGCGCGAGCTCAAGCAGCTTGGCGTTATCCGAGGAGTGCGATAAGGGTCCGTTAAACTCTGGCATTTTAAGATTCCGTATTTCTCAGTAAGTAGTAGGTACCCCTGAGGCCGATGTTAGCCAATGCGGTGTACAGCCTCAGTACATGAAATGGAATTTTATTGCTCGCAGTTCCAAATTGAACTTGCAAGTCCAGCCCTTCTTTTAGGAGCCAGAAGTCGCCCGTGGTCTGTGGAGGTTCCTCTATACGTTGCGTATAGTTGTTCCCGCCGAAGTCTTCGAAGAAGTCCTGGTTTATGTTACCCCCTCCAGTCAGGTCTTGGTATCCGCCACTGCCGTCAGAGAAGTAGTACGATGGAACAAACACATAGACGTAATCCCCTGCAGCCTGAGTATTTGGTACAAGCATAGACACGCTCAGCTGCGAGGTGTTCCCGTCAACTAGGTCGCCAGTAGATGTGATAAGCTCTGGGTAGCTGGAGATTCCGTTGTTTTGGGTAATCCCGTCGTACATATTCTGGAAGTCAGCGTCGCTACTCGATGCGGTGAGAGCTGTTGAGCTCACAATCATCCTGACTGGAACTCTGTTCACAACGTATGATGCCGTTTCGAAATCGCAATAAGGCGAATTGATGGTGGAGTATGGTCTTACATTATCCCACACCTTAACCTTGTACGTGTTCGAATCTCCGATGGCTACATCACCGTCATCTATATTGATAGTAAATAGGCCAGTTCTTCCACTACCGTCCAGTGTTTCAGAAGATATATCTGTTACGCTACCAACGAGGTTGTCGTTCGCGTCCAGAACCGCGTAGCTATCGAGCCCCACACCCGCCGTCTCTACCTCCACTTTAAACTTCAGGTTGCTCTCTCCGTTATATAGCTGGCGGTTGCCGTCGGTCTCATCTGACAATACGGTAGCGGTAGCGTTGGTTGCTCTTTGAAGACTGATGCCGTTTCCGTTGCTGACGTTTAGCAGACGAGGTGGGGTGTAGGCTGGGTTGTAAACAACCTCTGAGCTAAACACCTCCCCCTGCCCATTGTCTGGCTCCTCAGCACTTACCTTCCAAGTGATGTGCTCATTGGTAGGGTTCTCCGTAGCAAAGGCAAAGCTGTAGAGCTCGCTGTGAGTGTAGCTTGCAGAAGACCCAGGAACCCCAGTCTCTGTGTGAACGAGTGTGAACGAGCCAGTGCCAATCTTCTTGTAAAACTTAAACGTAATAGTTGAGCCCTGAGACGTGTTAGGGTTTGTGACTGACGCTGTAATCTGAGCCGTGGCATCCGTGATGGCTGTGTCGCTATACCCTACGTTACTTGGATTCAGTGATATTGACGGAGCCTGGATTGTCCCTAGCTGAACCAAAGCCTCCCTGATAATATCTAAAGCAGTCTTCGTCCCATCCCCAACAGTAATGGTGTCGTTGTGAGAGAACTTGCCGAAGTTTCCGCCGTCTGGAAGAAACACGTTAATAGCTGTGTCAAGTGTTTCAGACCCGTCGACATTGACCCATTCTCCGTTTATGTACGCAAGAACTTGATTGTCAGATACGTTAGTGATGGTAACATCTGGTACGTCATCGAGTGAGTTGATGGACGTGCCGCTTTCATACGTCACCGAAGCCCTTTCGATAACGCTAATCTGAGGAACTACTGGGACGTGATATTCCGTCACAGCCCCAGATGGAACCGTTACCTCAACAGAAACATTTGAGGTTGGTTGTATCGTTATCTGGACATCGCTCATACCGTGACATCCTCATTGACTATAAACAAACCATGCAACCACGTAGACACCACGCCAGCGGCGGTGGTGGCTTGGAGGTCGTAAACGTAAAGACCCCCATCGACATCGTCCATAACAGAGTCTGCTATGGTTACCGTCAGCTGGCCAGCAGTAGACTGAGAGTATGAGACGCTTGTTGAGGCGATGACCGTATTCGTCGCGGTGTCGCTATCCCTCACCTCCATCTTAAATGTGATGTCACTAACAGTGAGGTCGCTACCATCGGAATCCTTAACCTTCATGGTTAGGTTGAACGTATCGCCCTTCCTGCAGGTGATGTCAAGCCGCGTTGATGAGTCTAAGTTTACCGAGTTAGCCATTGTTTAAGATTTGAGATATGATATCATCCTGCGCATCGGGAGCGTCCTCCATCACTGGCCTCTCACCCTTTCTCTGCGCTATAAGTTTTGATTGAGCAGATGCCTGCTTCTGTATGCGCTCATCCTTTCTGTCCTCCTTTAGGACGTCAATCTTTTCTCTAAACTCTTGTTCAGATGATTTGAATCCAAGGGAGGCCTGAGCCCTAATCATTTCAATCTCTTTACGCAGTGCGTGTAGGGCCTGGCCGACTTGTATTTCTACCTGACCCTTAAGCTGAATCTTCTGTGCCTCAACCTGAGCCTCTGCCTGCAACTGCTGCATACGCATCTGCATAGCCATCTGCTGATTTTGGGCATTCATCTGTTGCTGCATCTGCATGTTTTGCTGCTGCATCTGCTGCATCTTCGTTTGGCGCCTCTTACGTCTAACCACGAGGAGCCTCTGGGCTTGGTCGATATCCTTTATATCTCTGACGGCCAGCGCATCCTCAAGGTCAATCTCTTTCTGTGCTAGCGACTGCTGGATATTTTGCTCGAGGAATATTCTATCCTCATCGCTCATCTCTTTTACAACGCGCACACCGAAGTTGTACATGGGGAGTTCCTCAAACGAAGAGAGTATGTCCATGCTGTACTTACCGATAGCCTTTTCATATACGCGATAGAGCACAGACTCCTTAGGTATAATCTGCAGGCACTTGACAACATCCTCGCAGACCCTCTTGTACAATACCAGTGCCGCGTTCGTGATGTCATAGAGCGCGTTATTACCCGCCGCTATAGCCTGCTGCTGCACCCCAACCAGAGCGTCACCCTTAGGCGTACTTGCATCCATCACCTCGTTGACACCGCTTGCATCGCGAATCATCGTGAGGTAGTGATTGTAAAGCATCACATACTGCTGGATGTTTCTGATTGTGTTGTCTATAGGCCTTATCGGTGGCTGCTGGCCTGAGCCGTCGGGGTTCTTGCTCCTGTAGTAGAAGACACCAGTCTGCTCGTATATGTCTTGAATCTGTAGCGGCTGTAGTTCTCCGCCTCTTCCGAGCTGCACGTTCTCTAGACCCTCGATGTCTACAATGATTCCGTCTGGCTTTGCCTTAGCGATAGCCTGCTGAATCTTGAGGTGGGTGAGCTGAAGCTGGTCGGCAAATCCTATGACAGAACCAACCATGGACTTAGGCTTCATGCGGCGAATATTCGTACATGCCACGCTATAGGACAACCGAGCTCTGGTTAGGTCATGAACATTCTTAGGAATGTTTTTCTTGATACCGTATCCAAAAAGCTTCTTGGTTCCCATTATATACGAACCGCCATATACGGTTTCAATCTCCATCTTATATGGCTGCCTGTCGTAGACGGATTCAGAGATTGGCTTATACTCGTTACCCTTGTAGTAGAACCCTACGTTTCCAAATCTAGACTCCTTGCTTTCGTAGTACACGCAGTCTACAGAAATGAACTCGAAGTCAAGTATATCTATGAAGTAATCGTCATACCCGTACTTGACATCATTCGAAAGCCTGTCGTAGTTTCTTGAGTTGAACTTTGAAGAGTCGTTGTATGAGCGATGCATACTCTTCTTCGCCATCTCTTCATACTCGCTCTCTGTAAATTCATCACCAGCAAGTCTCTTGAGCTCTCCTATGGTGATTCGTTTGACGTGCCCAGCGTACACCAGGTCGGACATATTCGGGTCCTCCGTGTAGCTGTGAACGAAATTCATAGGGTCTACATACTCTACAGCAATACCATAGTTTGGGTCGTTGCGTCTCTTGGCAATACCCATCCCGCAAACCACGATGTCCTCGACACACCTACGATATGTCTTGTCATCGAAGTCGTTCCAGTCCAACGTCAACGACGTAGCCACCTGAGCCGCTATCTCGGCGTTCGTCTTTATGTTTTGGTCCATAAAGATTTCTGCCTCTTCAGTAGAATCTGGAAGCTGTGATGGGTCAATCTCAGTCTGAAGGCCAAGCGTCCTTGCCTCAACAAGCGCTTGCTTGTTTTCGATAGACATCTCTATAAGCGCCTTCCTCTCATCCTTCTCTCCGCGAGACACGGGGTCGATGGCGTCAACTGAAGGGTACGGTTTACGTGACAACATCTTGTTGACGACAACCTTCACAAACTTAGGTACAATGGGTACTGGGCTCCAGTCAAGATTCAGCAAACTACCGTCCCCGCTATTTGGGTCAAGGGAGCTTAGTATTTGCTTATAGATTGAAGTGTCCTGAGTTCCGTTCGCATAGTCACGATTCTTCTCGAAGTCTCTTCGTCTGCTACCAAACAAAGACCCGCTGTCGTCTGCCGCGCCCCACTGACCCTCAATAGCCCTGGCATACTTCAACCCGTACTCCTTAGCGGACTTTTCTATTGGCTGTGCAAAGGGATTTGGGAAGTTGCCGTATTTCTTATCGTCAGTCATTTCTTGCTATTTGGGCTCACGCAAATATAGCAATACCAGAAATGACTATTTTATAAGCCTTGACAATCCATCCGCCTTATTGCTATACCTTCTAAAGAACTGTTTCTCTGAGAAGTCTGATTTCTTATCCTTTGGCTTTACTTTCTGAGCGGCAAGCAATGCGAGACCAGAACTTATTGTCAAGTCATACTTGGTTCGGTTGTCTATTTTAAACCCAATCCAGTCCTCAAGCGTTCTGTTGAAATACATGTTGCCTACGTTGCCATCTTCGTCAAGACCCACGTAGTTGTGTATATAGTCCTCAATGGCTTGAGCATGAGCGTGGATGACGTCCTGAGAGTTAGATGGGATACCCTTAGTCTTGACGTTTGATGATGACGTATTGTTTCTAAGGTGTTCTGGCCTATCCATGACATACCCATCATAACCCCTTGACTCAAAGTATCTTACGATTCCATACTTGTTGTTTTCTATAAGGAGGGGGTATCCGTAGAAGACTGCAGCCATCAAGACATCTTCGTAAAATATCTTGGCAAGAGGTGGGCGGCTGGCATATTCAGCAACAAACATATTGCTTGCACCTTCGATATTGAATTTGTTGTACATGTGGCACGCGCCCTTAGACCCTCGTGTCGCATCAATGGTTGCGTCGATGTCATAGGAGTCTACGCCTCCGCATCCTATGTGACTATGTGGGGGCACCTTGCGTCCACGCTCCTCTAGTATAATGCTTCTCTCGCTAGGGCTTGGCATCCACGATATTCTCCACCTACCGTTACTTGAGGGGTTGAATACAACTTTAGAATCCTCTACCCCACCAGCCCACATAAAGTTTCCTCGCACAACTGGGTTGGGATACATGCTGTCATTGTGCTCTATCTGCTCGTATATCTTCCCGATGTTAAAGAGGCTGCCTTCGACAGAATCTCTGAATGCCTCGTCGGTGGTGAATGGGAACTGCCTGATGAATTCATTGAGTTCGCGGGCATCGTGCTTTAACGCATCCCTTTCGTTCTTAAGGAAAACCTTAGAGCCGAACTGCATAATCTCACCATCCAACCCCTCTACTGGTACGTCAGTTTCTACTATTGGATTACCGTACTTATCGAAGAATCCCTCCAATGCGTCGTATGCTGGGATAAAAATCCTGTACAGTCCAGAGACGGTTCTTCCGTTTGCATTTCTCTTTGCCACGTCAGAGTCGTCCCACAGCTGCTTGAACTGACTACCGCCTTTGTCCATGGGGTTTACAGTAGAACCCACCAGAGCCTTTCCAATAATCTTCCGCCCAACAATAAGGCACGTTCTTTCAATGCGCCAAGCCTCACGTATATCCGTTGGCTTCTCCCACTTACCAGCCTCATCAAGATATAGCATGTGAAGCTTCTCACCGTCGTATGCGTTGTTTGTTGTGTTCTTCCAGTTGATTACCGTATTAAGAGCCTCGCCCTTCTGCGAAGTCTTATTGTTCTTCGTGATTCTCTTACTCGGCTCGCGAAAAGCCAACTCCATGCGTGGGTTAGTGGTACCATCCTGAATGGGTTTAAAGAAGAAGGGGTAATGCCTAAACATCTGCACAACCTTCTTCATGAATATGTTCTCTTGCGCATCCTTACCAGTCTTCGACTGAATGCCCAAGAGCTTGTCCTTAATCTGCGTGGCCTCATCGAGGAGTACCGATGAGCAGATATTTGTGTAGCCACTACGCCGACACTTCGTATATAGCTGCCCCATGCATCGAGGGTCCGCTTCACAGGCAGCGAGATGCAAGAAGATGTCTCTTTGGAATGCTAGATATTCTGGATATCCTATATCTAGCTTCGTCCATTGAAGCATCATGTAGTGCCTGCCTGTAATATACGTAGGAATACCGTTATTAAAAAACCAGAAGCCCTCGCGTCTACGGCGAAACTCCTCTTCGATATATGGGTGGAATTTTTCCCTAAACTCTCGTGGCATCTCTGCCCACTCATCCATAGACTTCACCCTAGCCAACTCCCTTGGCATCTGAACTCTTTCCCAACACTGAGATTCACTCGGCTTCCCATGCCCCACGATATCTTTTTCGTCAGGCTGCACTGGAAGTATGATTGACAATCCAGCGATTTCTATTGTGTCACCCGAAGTCCCGTTCGGACAGATTGAAATATAGGCCTCCTCATCCCTGTATATCAAAGGCATCACTTGCTAAATCGTTCTGCAAATCCGCTAGAGTAGTCTCTATCGGCCTCTATCTCTCCGTTCTGCTTAAGGTCCTTAACCATCTGCTCTAGCCTTTGCCGTTCTACAATAAGCTCCTTGCAGTCTATAGCGGTCTGCTTGATTGATTGAAGCTCTGCTTTACGTGCGCTACCGCTAACCTCTGGGTCTACTGGCTTCTTTATCTCCTCAATCATATTATTGATTGCGATAGCCATAGAGTCCATCAGTCGTGATGACGCCTCTATCGTGGTGAACTTACTGCTCTTCGACATAGCTAAGGTCGTCAGCCCTCATCCTATAAGCAATAGTGCCGTCGTCTAATTTAATCTTATAATCCGAGTTCTTATCAAAACCCACAATATCACCAGGCTTCACGCCCATCCACTCGATATCTTTGTTTGTAACCATAACCCTAGCAACATTGGCACGAACCTTTTCTTTAGACACCTCAACTATAATTCCAGAATCTGTTTTTACATCGCCACCATCACCAAATACTGGCTCCACAAACACCCAGTCGTTAAGCATTTTCAACTTCTTGGATTCTTTGGAACGATACGCTATAGCGTGGTCTGGTGTGTGCGGATTCTTTTCATCGTACTCACAGATATACATGCCGTTTCCTATAGACAGCGGGGCAGCCATGATTACGTGATGATGAAAAAACAGTGTGTCACCAATCTTAGCCCCAGTGTCAAAATTTAGCGGGGGGCTTACTATCTCACCGTATGCTATACGGTGCTCAAATTCATTAAACTTCGGGTCTAGATAAAACTCTTTATCGCCAATATTTATAGTGTCGTTAAAGCGCTTCTCGACCTTCACGATGAAGTGCCTGAGAGATTTCATGAATTAAAGATTGCAGTCGTATTCAATTAAAACTGGTTGGTCCTCTATTGCTTTCCAAAGATATGTAGAGTCTTCGTCCTCTATGTAAATCTTATACCTGCGAACGTTGTGTCTATATAAAGCCGCCTCATCGTCCTCAATAAATGATACACGCTTATCGCCAGCCTTCATGCCAACATAGTACGCCATTGCGTCCTTGGGGTTTGGCCCAACGACAATCTTTCTAATAAGGTTCATTTCAATTCAAAAATAAAATATCTAACGGGTCCTCTGGCTGAGACTTTAGAAATGCCTCCACCTGAAGTTGTACCACCTCTTCAAGCTCATTCGTATCCTTTATGTTCCAGGTATACTTAACCTGCCACTCATGGATGTCCTCTTCGGCCTCCTCGACCACGCCAACACAACCAATGTACACTATGTTGTCTGACATGTTGTACTTGGCTACTATCTCTTCAATCTGCTCGAAGCAAGAATCAATCTCTTCGAACATCGTCTTCTTTAGAATATTATCCATTTAATACGGAAATTGTAGCGGAGTATGCATTGTTATTGTATTCCTTAGTCAGATTAGCGTTTACATGGTAGAGGTTGTTGTCAATACCAGTAATCTCAATCACGTCTCCAATATAGCCTGCATATCCATCACTGTGAGACAACCAAATCTCTGTCTTGTTCGCAGACTTGCCTGCGTGCTGCACCTTATATCCGCTCGTCGGGTTTCCGTGATTAACCACGACCTTTCCGTAGAAGTAGTTGGGGTCACCTTCATCAGAAGCGATAGCAATCTTCACGGTTCTCGAATACGATGTTGGTGTCGAGTCAAGAAAGATTCTAATCACTCTGCCCTCGTATGGAGGTGGGAGGGTTATCGTTGAGTAGGTCGAAGATGAGTGAACCGCAGTCACGTCCAATACGACATCGAGAAATCTGTAGTCAAGAGGCTGAAGGTTTACTACTGGGTTGGCGCCATGAATGCGATGGAAGATGTAGTCTTGCCTAATCTCAAAATCAACCCCACCGTCTTCGTTGTCTGTTCTGTTAAGCTGAATTCCAGTACCCTGCTGGATTCTAGTAATAGTATCATTCTGGTTGTAATCTGTAAACGTCAGATGAACGTCACCATAAGGACCGCTCGTTGGGTTTTGTCTAGAAGAGACGAGGTTAACGAACTGTGCTGAGTCAGAGACAGAGCTGGCAATCGTTAACGTGCCTCCGCTGGCAGTGACCTGGATGTTCGAGCCCTCTGCGATGCCGAACGACTGGTCCGTGCCAATCGTGATTGTAGCGCCGTCGAAACCGTCTGGGTCAGTCGATGCGGTAGAAACAGAGACGGGAACAGCAGATGCAGAGTAATCATAGTACCCAACCGCACCCGTTGTAGCGTCATACGTGAGGAACTTAAGCACACTTTGAGTTTGTGCTACTGTGTTTATTTCCAGGGCCTCGACTCTTGCCTTGCTCGCCGACAGCTTAAGTGCGGTAGAATTACCAGCACCATCGGTAATCAGCTTGAGAGATGATGTAATCGCGTCGTTAGCAGTCGTCTTTAAAAGACCTGGATATGTATTCCTTATCTGAGTTCCTGCAAGTGAGGCCATGTTCTTAATTTTACTTTACAAATATACTTCAATGAGCAGAACACATAAGGGAAGGAGGTTTCGTGAGTTCTCCATGCTTAATGAAAGGTACGTAAACAACAATTACCTCAAGTACTATAAGCTAGCAAAGAGGGATGTGTGCTCTCGTCACGACATCACAGAGAACGAGCTTGAGTGCATGCTGTTTATGTACGACTATGAGTTCTTTACTCGGGAGCACATATCATCCGCCTTACACCAAAGCAAGAAAAAATTCTACGAGAGAGTCATACAGCCCCTTATGCATAAGGATATGATTGAGCGCATATACTACAGGTCTGACCTTGATAAGATTACCATGGAACAGCTTGCGTTTATAGACTTCGATAAGAACAACTATAAAGCTCGCTATCATATAACACAGAAGGCAAGACTTATAATACAGCGATTCTACCGCAAGCTACACGGGGAGGAGGTTATTAAGATTGCTCCCCGAAAATCTTCTGGCGACGAGAATCAAATGTAGGCCAGTCTTTTTCGAATTGCCTACCCTTCTCTGTGTCCAGGCCAGCAACTTGTTCTATGTATTCTCGGCTCTCCTTGTTAATGCCCTTAATCCAGTCGAGGCTGTTGTATACATCATAGCCAGCCTCCTTGAGTCTGTTGAGCTCCTTTATGGCTGTACCCTCCCCCGCGTTGTATGCAAATGCGGCCTTAGCATATGCTACGATGGGGTCACTGTCTTCGGCGTGAACCCACTCTCTGTCGTATAGGTTCTCCATATACCCATACATAGCCTCTCTCGCCTGCTTTGGGTCGTTGGGGTCCCACCCCTCTGGCATGATTCCTAGACGCACCACTTCTTTCTGCGCTATCGGTGTAAACTGCGCTAGGCCCGTAGCCCCTGCGCTTGACGTGCGACCTGGGAGGTATGATGACTCCACCCCCATCTGCCTGTCTACCATGCTGTCGAGGTCGAGCGCCCCCGCCTCCTCGTGAAACTCGCTCCAGTCCTCTGGCACCAAGTCGAGTCCCTCTGTGTACTTATATCCCTCTGGAGCCTTAGCCTGCTCTGGGAATACACCAAAGAACATATACTTCCCATCTGGAGGAACCTGACCCCCATCGTTCATACTCTTCTTTATGGCGTACTCTTGTTTATATGCATCGGACTTTGTATCATGAGTACCGAGCACGCGGGTACCATCTTTGGTCATCAGAACAAACTTACCTCGGCGCTTGACAATCATTTTAACGTTCGTTTACACAATATCCAAAACCTGCCGTCGTTATAGAGACAGAAACACATCACAAATCTAATAAACACACAGCTATGAAATATCAAGCAATCATCGCCACTGCAATCATCAGCACCACCGTAAACGGTCAAATCGAATTTGAGCTCGGAGCCTGTAAGGGCAGCATGCTTCAGTCTATCTACAACGACAGCATGGTGTGGGACCTGTGGGTTGAGCCATACGTATACGAAACATTCGAGACGATGGAGAACCGTTTCGAGATTCACGGGGAGTCACCAAACTTTGTGCGCTACGACCAGGGCAGCCGCTGGACGGAGTTTACCGCGACGGAAAAAGGAATCTACCACTTCTTGCTTAAGAACGAGATTAGCGGTGAGCTGTACGCATACATCGTAATCGTTGTTGAGCACCACGCAGAGTCATACTTCAAGGGCGCTAAGAAGAATGTTAGAGCGTACGAGGCAAACACGGAGTTTGCTGTATGGGCTCCGTTTCAGGAAAACGTCGTCGACGGGCTCTACCCCCCTGGGCTGCTGTACTAATCAGCTCACTGCCCAGCCCTCATAGCCGCAGCCTTACGAGCATTCTCCTCTCTTCTGGCCTTAGCTTGTTGTTCCCTACTCTGCATGTTCTGCTCGTAGTTTGAAACGCCAGCCTGGAGATACTGATAGTTGTCCTTACCCGTTCCAACTCCCGTGGTCCAGTCCGAGGAACCCTTTTGAGAAATGAAGGATTGGAATGCTTTTCTAGCCTCTGGAGTGTCTTGAGACACATCGACACCCATGTCTTTAGCGTACATCTGGAAGGCCATAACATCGCCCTCGTCTAGGCTCTCACCCCCAACAGAGCGAAGAACCCTTGGGATGTTTTCCCCTCCTCTAAGTCCACCCTGAGCAATCGGACGGTTGGGGTCGTAGAAGCTCGTCATGGGCATAATCTTTTCACCAAACTTGATAGCTCCGTGGAAGTCCCCAATCTTCTTATCTGTCATGTACCTGCGAGCCATTGCGAGCTTCTCCGCGTCGCTCTTGCCCTCAAGGACCTTGAAGTTTTCATTGCCAGACTCAATCATCTTGTTGATGGCTGTGAGTGTCTCGCCTGGGTTCTCGTCAATGAACGAATTCACCTTGTTTACCCAGCCCTGATACTGCTGGTCTAGCGAGCCCTCCCCAGACAGATACTCCTTTCCGAAATCCGTTCCACGGAGTCTGGCCTTCATCTCGTCATCCATGTCGTCGAGATTTCCAGACTCTGGGAGTGAGAAGTTGTATGCGTCAATCTTTCCCTGACTGGTAGCCTGCATCATACCCTCGTTGTTTCTGTATGAACCCTCCGCAGTTGGTACGGTGGTATACGGGTCTCTAACCACAGATGTGCTGGCCTTCTTTGGGTCGCCCTCAATATCCATCTTCCCACCATTTACGAAATACATCTTACCCCCCATTTCGAAGGAGGCTTTAGTATCTGCGGCGCCGAGCATACGCGCCAGCCTGCTCATCTGCTTCACTCTTGCGTATTCATCACCGCTGTCGTCCTTAAGGACTTGCTTCTCTCCAAACAACAGGCCAGGTCTTTCTTCAGTAGAGACGTTGAGCTCCGTTGGACTCGTGTCCTCCCCCTCGATTTCACCACCGTTGAAGTAGTACATTCTCCCGCCTCTCGCCATAGAGCGAGACTTGAGTCTGTTAATCAACCATTGTGGCATCTTGCCACCAGCGCCGTAGTTGTTTCTGTAGTCCATGAAGCAAATATAATACTATCTGCCCTGACCGACATTTCGCTTCTTGTACAGCTTGCTACCCTTGCTCTTAGACGACTTCGTCTTGGCGTGAACACCCTTTCTTTTAACGGTGGTGCCGATATAAGTGGATTCTTGTTTCTTCATGAGTGTGAAGCTACTCTAAACTCCGCTTCCTTCATAGCGCCAGGGTGAGGCTTGTATTCCCCCTCCATGAGATAGAAGCGTCCCTGCTCCTCCATCCAGTGATACCCCGCTGGAGGCGCGACCGAAATTTTCTTTTCGGATACGCTGAGCTTACCCCTGTCTTTACGCTTGGAGGTTTTCACCTTTCGGGGTATTGACCAAAGAAGGCGTACTTACCATCATTACGAGCTTCGTTATATCCCATGTTTGCCAACTCCTCTTGCAGGCGCTGTAGCTCATCAGCATCTATGTGACCACCTATATACAGCCGTATATTCTGGTCGAGTAGTTCCTTGTAATGCTTTTCGCTGATAGGTCCCTTGTGATTCCTTAGGTATTCTAACAGCACGGTTGCTCCAGACATTTCTGGATTCTTCTTAGATACTTTCATTTCTGCAGGTGCTTAACAGCGGCATCGAGAACTGTTGGGTTCTTGCGCGAAAGAGACCATGTGGATGCAACCTTAACGAGGAAGTCTTCGTCAAGGTTTGCTCCTGGTACGGCATTCATAAGATACTTGCGAACCTCATCTACCTGCTTCTGTGCATCGGAAGAAACAGCTGACGTGCGTGTCGTGGTCAACGGGGGTCTGCCAGAGCCAGGGTTACCGTTTTTCTTTTTAGATACAAGCATGCACAAATATAATCATTTGACACAACCCCACTGAACGTTGGAGTGTCCTATCAGCTTCTTGAATTCGATATGCTTGCAGGTTAGGTTCAAGTTGTTCTGTTGTGTAGCTATGCGTGCCTTCGTCTTAAACGCATCCCTTATAAGAACATCCCTGAAATAATCATTGGACCATATAAGGTCCTTGTCATTACCAACAAGAATAGAGTCAATAAGCTTGTACTCCTTCTTTGTCTTGCCGTCGAACAGAACGACGTCGCACATATAGATTGGTTCCTTACTCTTCATGCTCCTCTAACGAGCTCGAGTTTGATTTATTGTACTTGGAGGTGAGCTTGTCTATAGCTCGCTGCATAGCTCTGCGTCTACCACGCGCTGTGTGCTGCCCTCTTGTGTTACTCATGGCTGCCTGAAGCAGCGCCATCTGTGGGTTCAGTTCCATGTATAGCTTGCCCTTGATACTACTTATAAATGAGCGGTCTTTAGTTGTAACTCAGGGGGCGAAGGGTCTGTCTGTGTTGGCCTCCCAAAGGCCGAACACTAAGACCAACCGCTCAAGAGCGAAGCAAAGGTACTACTTTTTTTTCTAAAAGTCAAGTGTTAACAGAAGTTAAAACACTCGATACAGCGAGATATGCATGTGCCTACCTTTTACAGCATGCCGTTGTCGTATATCTGCTTTAGGATTAATGAAAGGAATGATACAGCTACTAACACAACTACTAGATACATGCGTATAATTTTTATGCAAAGCTATGTGAAAATGGGTGAGATATAAGCACCCTGGGGATTATACGTATACAGGAGCGGCGTGCCCCCCGAACCGAAACCGAATCCCGAAGCCTAGGGGGTCTGCGATTCCAACTTTTGGATTTTGGGTTTTGGCTTTGCCTTTTGGCTTTTGGGTGACGCAGACTGACAGACGCAGACTGACGCGCCAATGAGACGCACAGCCCACAGGCACAACAACCCCAACCACATTTAACCCCTTGGAGAAAGACCCAAGAATGGGGCATTAGTCTCGTTAACTTTCGTTTGCATTTAGCTGTGCAATATCGCAGACCTTGGTGCGTATAGGTATCAAAGGGGAGACAAACCCACCCCGACAAACACCACACACAATGGACAAGTTCAAGGAAGTAGAAGGCATCATTGACTCAGTCATCGGGTCAGGCTTCATGACAAGTGTAGATGTGTACAGAGTTCTTGGCCATGACCCAGACGCAAAGAGTTACATTCTGAAGCACCACCTAGACGAGGAGTTGGAAGCCTACTTGGGCATGTGACTCCACAGGTACACTGACGAGCCTTGAATAGGCGAAACACCACCTTAGTGGTGTCTGTATCAAACCTTCAATTCATCCACAATGAACTTTCAAAACCTCATGATTCTGCGTTACATGAATGTGCAGAGCGGCAACGGATTCTCTGTTGACAAGAGCCTTGACGGATACAACCCCACACGCGAAGCCTATGCAGTAGGCGGAGCCTGTGACTCCGTTGAGACTGAGTACAATGACGACCTGTCCTTCAACAAGTTCCGTGGAATTATGGAGCTCAAGATTGAGTTCATGAATGGTCAGCCTGACACCACAACGCAAGTAATTGGTGCATGGGTGAATGATGAAGGTTTGGTCTTCATTGAAGTGTCCGACATCGTCTTCGACCGAGAGGAAGCCATCGCGTTGGGCAAGGAGCGAGGAGAGGAAGCCATCTGGGATTTCAAGAACAACTGCGACATCAAACTGACCTTCTGACACAATAACCAGAGACCGACAACGTTGATAACAAGGGGAGACAACTCCGTCTCCCCACAAACCCCAAACACCATGACCCAAGAGCAAGCAAACGTCCGCAACGAGCGAAATGCTCGCATCTCCAACCAACCTATTGGCAGAGCAGTTCTTATCGTCAACTCCTACCTAGGCAACCCAAGCAAGTTCCTGCCCATGCTGAACTTCGTGGCGGGAGTTCGCCCAAGCGCTGTCAGGTCCATGGCTCGATTCATCTGCAATGTGCAGGACGGATTCGTGCCCAATCCGCAGGGAGGAGCGAAGGAGACATGCATCGACATGCTTACGGACCTGTACAACGACCACATGGCAAGAATCGAAGGCTGATGACTCGCATGGATATCTTCGCCCACCTGTTGGGCGTATGGGCAGGAGGAAGTTTTCTGCTGTCCTGCATACGATTGGGGCTCAATATGACGTTAGACTACTTAGAAACTAAATTCAATACACAATGAAACAGGACGTATATGACAAGGTCACAGAGAAGGTTCTCGAGGGCCTGAAGCAAAAAGGCATGGCATGGTTCCGCCCATGGGAAGGTAGTGGTGGGCTGTCGCCTATCAACCGAGTGACGGGCCGTCCGTACAAAGGTATGAACGTATTCTTCCTCTTCGCGGAGATGGAGGACAAGAAGTACGCCCACAATGAATGGTTGACCTTCAAGCAGGCAGAGCAGTTGGGCGGCAGTGTCAACAAGGGAGAGAAGTCTACCTTGGTTATCTTTTGGAACATCTTCTTCAAGGGAGAGGACGGGAAGTTGTACAAGAAGGAGTCAGACATCCCTGTGGGCATGCCCTACGAGAAGTTGTTCTCCCTTCGCTCCTACAACGTCTTCAATATCGCGCAATGTGAAGGCATCGAGCCCAAGCGGAAGTCTGTAGAAGCAGGCAACGATGGAACGCCAATTGAGCGAGCGGAAGCTATCTACGAGAACTTCAAGGGACGTCCAACCCTGAAGCAAGGTGGCGACAGGGCCTACTACAAGCCTTCGACACACCATGTGCAAATGCCGAAGATGGAGACCTTCGTGTCGGTTGACGACTACTACAAGGTGCTCTTCCACGAGTTGACGCACAGCACAGGTCACGAGACGCTGTTGAACCGAGCCACCTTGGTTGACATGAACTCGTTTGGCGATGCCAACTACAGCAAGGAGGAGTTGGTTGCGGAAGTTGGTGCGCAGTTCCTGACAGGCATCGTTGGCATCCAACCCAAGTCTGACCACACAAACTCACAGGCCTATATTAATGGGTGGATTTCGAAGATTGGCAACGACAAGAAGTTCCTTGTCAGTGCCTGCACCCAAGCGATGAAGGCAGTTGACTGCATCCTCGGAGATTAACATCCGTTAACAACGGGGAGGGCAATATGGCTCTCCCCACCACGTTCTAACACTAGAAACCCCTAAACCCCAGTTCAAATGAGCATGCTCCCAAAAATTAGCAAGACCATCACCACGAGCGATGGCTACACCAAGCACATCAGCACGATGGGCGACACGACACATGTCATGGTCAACGATTTCTGCTACCACATCCGCCAAATGGCCGACAGCGAACTCCGCGATGCCTGTGTACAACTCATCATGGAAGCCAAGAAGATGGCGCAGGAGGACACGCAGTTCGGAATCGCTGTAGACCCCGATGACGAGCCGCGCAGAGGCTTGGTCAACATGGACGGGACCATCGAATACTTTGACGGAGAGTACTAAACCCGATACACAATGCCGTACAAGAACGTGTTTTTAATCAACACGCGGGAAGGTGCCGACAGCTACCACGAAAGCTATGATTCTGCAGTCAAGCGACTACACGAGTTGGTCAGTGCCGACAGCGACATGGACCCGAGCCCATTCATCAGTGTATGGAAGAATTACGTCCAATACGAGGACGGGAGAAGGCCATCCAAGTCTTGGTGCTGGAGGGAGTTCCTCATGGTGCGCCACCTATATGTGGCTGATGACAAAATTAACATCCGTTAACAAGAACATGGCAATATCCTGAATTCGGAAACGTTATAACACTAGAAACCCTTAAACCCAATACGACATGAGCACTGCCGAGAAAGTACAAAAGCTAGAGCTACGCATGAAGAACTGCGGTGGATTCGAACTTCACCTCATCAGGGCATGGTTCAAAGCAGACAAGCAGAACAAGACTCGCCTAGAGGAGGCATTTAAGAACACAGAATTTGATTTAACACACTAAAACAATAAACAGATGAACAGCAAAGGAATCTTCAACATCGTCCTCGAGTTGTCAAAGATGCAGGACGAGGCAATCAAGGCTCACAACAAGTCTCTCGCGGAGCAGTTGTCCAAGAACACCAAGCCATCCACGTTCAACCTCTCAAAGAACAAGTCATGACCTTTGACCCACACAGCATAGATGTTGTCCTGACCCACGCTGTGGGTACGCAACGAGCCCAAGTAAAACTGCTCCTGTCTGACAGCTTGGCGATATCCTTGGTCGAGATAGGTGATGGGAGGCAAGAGATGGCTCTCGTCAAGCACTACAAGGGCAAGGCAGGGTTTGTAGTTGGAGACAGCGTTCCGTTTCACAACCTCGGAGACGTTCTTCGAATCATCGAGGAGTCACAAACACAAATTCAAACTTAGACCTTAATTAACGATAGTCGGCGGACGTTAAACGCATATTTAACAAGTGGCTCTGACGCTGTAAGCATGGTCTCAGACGGAGCCGAGATGTATACCATGCCACCCGACACCCTGTGGGCAGAATAACAATCAGGGTAGAGGATGGGCAAGGGGAGCAATGCCACTGAACGGGTGACGAATAGACGTTCAGGCCCCACCCAACCTCGATTTTTTCAAATCAGACACAATAACCCAAGAACGACATCGTTCTAATACTAGAAACCCAATACACATGATTATCGAAAACCTCAACATCCGTCTTCGGAAGAACCTTAAAGGAAGAGCACAGGTCATCATACCTCTCTCCCCAACCCTTGGAGTATCCATGGTTACGATAGACGACTCCGCTTCCGAGATTGCTGTGGTTCAACTCAAGGACGGCAGGGTGGATGGTGTCTTGTCCGACAGCAAACCCTTCTTCACCATCGGATGCGTTATGGACGTTATCAAGCAAGCAAACACTAAATACAATACACAATGACTAATCGACAGCAAACCAAAGGTGACCTCGTCACCACCATCGTGGCCTTTGAATCAGGTGAGTTGAGCAACGCAGACACCATCGTTCTGTTCTCCAACCTCATCAAGACAGGCCTCGTGAATCAACTCCAAGGAAGCTACGGACGTGGCGCCCGCAACCTCGTCCTCCAAGGATACTTAAACAACAGGGGTGATATCACCTGCAATCTTGACTACGTATGAGCCTGACAATCAAACAAGTAATACATGGTCGACAGCTGGCTATCGACACATGCAACCTGCTGAAAACAGACGTTGTGCCTGACGTGTACGCACACTATCGTGAGCTAGGTGACAGGGGTGATGAGTTCGCAGACTTCGTAGCGCGAAACATCGCGTCCGTATGGGCAGACTTTGTTGACATCCCAGAGATGAGGTGCGAGCTAGGAATTTAACACCTGTTCACACAATAAAAAGAAACCACACACGTTCTAATACTAGAAACGAATTTGAAACCGTGAGCTATGAAGAATAATGTTTTTTGGACCATCTACAACGAGATAGACGACAGAATCTACGATGGCACGCCCCTGTTCACCCGAAAGGATGAGGCACACACTTGGATGGTATTCAACGATGGCAGACCATCGAGCATGGTCATCCGAGTAAGAGTAACAGAAATGATGTCTTAACATCCGTTAACACAATAAACCAAGAACACACACGTTCTAATACTAGAAACCCTTAAAAACAATACATCATGCTACAAGACATGAACACACGGCAACTTGCCGTAGCTATCCAAGAAGACCTGAGCAAGGTCAACCTTATCCTTTACTTCAGCCCCTACAGAGATGCGGCAAAGCTGATGAGCACGTCATGTGCAGACTTAAGTGGGCAGCACTCATGCGACACTCCATTGTACACACTCCTGTCTAACATCGACGAGGCATCTGACCTCATCATCGAGAAAACCTACAAACCACAACAACATGACAGCAATGACTGACAAAGAAATGCTCCGAAACCTTTTCGAGTTCGAGACCTACTGCACATCACGCTTCGACTCTGAAGTGCGAGTAGCTATGGCA
>Ga0208161_1000425_pt1 | contig 24102 bp, 17 predicted proteins | sample CB_VirMetaG_3_FD_184538 | JGI IMG/M metagenome (GOLD analysis project Ga0208161, IMG submission 184538) | Freshwater to marine saline gradient viral communities from Chesapeake Bay - CB_1508_1S Viral MetaG (SPAdes) (version 4) | ecosystem: Environmental > Aquatic > Marine > Coastal | place: USA...
AGTTGTCGTAGGTTGCGGTTGCGGAGAAGTGAACGCATATTATACCGTATTTGCCGAAAGAAAATATTATGAACCACTAAAAGTAGAATATAATCCTATTAAATAATGGCCAAGAACGTTCAAATAATCCCAATATCGGGAAGTTTAAAATTCCAAGATACAGGTAGTGGTCAAGAAATTAATCTTGACTTTAGCTCTGGCGCCCTTACTTTTAAAAGTGGTTCAAGCGATCTCCTTAATGTAACTACAAGCGGTTTAACTGTCCCAAGCTCCGCCCATTTTAATATCCCAGTATACTCAACTATACCTCCTTCAATTCAGCAAGGAGATGTATGGTTTAATGCTGTAACTAATACTCTTCAAGTTCAAGGTACTTCAGGTGCTTTAACAGGAGGTGGTCCTCAAGGTCCTCAAGGTGCACAAGGTCCTGTGGGTCCATTAGGTCCACAGGGTAACCAAGGTCCAATTGGTCCAATAGGCCCACAAGGTCCTATCGGACCTCAAGGTCCACAAGGTGTTCAAGGTCCTATTGGGCCTGTAGGTCCAACTGGTCCAATCGGACCAATCGGACCAATCGGACCACAAGGTCCTCAAGGTACACAAGGTCCAATCGGTCCTATTGGTCCTGTAGGTCCAACTGGTCCAATCGGTCCGATCGGACCAATCGGACCACAAGGTCCTCAAGGTACACAAGGTCCAATCGGTCCTATTGGTCCTGTAGGTCCAACTGGTCCAATCGGTCCTATCGGTCCTCAAGGACCAATTGGCCCTCAAGGTGCTCAAGGTCCTATTGGTCCAATCGGTCCTGTTGGTCCTACTGGTCCTATCGGTCCAATCGGTCCACAAGGCCCTATTGGACCTCAAGGTGCTCAAGGTCCTATAGGTCCAATCGGTCCTGTAGGTCCTACTGGTCCAATTGGTCCTATTGGTCCAATTGGTCCTCAAGGTCCTCAAGGTCCTAAAGGTAATATTGGTCCAATCGGTCCTGTAGGTCCTACTGGCCCTATTGGTCCTATTGGTCCAATCGGTCCTCAAGGTCCACAAGGTCCTAAAGGTAATATCGGTCCTATTGGACCTGTAGGTCCAACTGGTCCTATTGGTCCAATCGGTCCTATCGGACCACAAGGTCCACAAGGTACACAAGGTCCAATCGGTCCTATTGGTCCCGTTGGTCCTACTGGCCCTATTGGTCCTATTGGTCCAATCGGTCCTCAAGGTCCACAAGGTCCTAAAGGTAATATAGGTCCTATTGGACCTGTAGGTCCAACCGGTCCTATTGGTCCAATCGGTCCTATCGGACCACAAGGTCCTCAAGGACCTAAAGGTAATATTGGCCCTATTGGTCCTGTTGGCCCAACAGGTCCAATTGGTCCTATTGGTCCTATCGGACCACAAGGTCCTCAAGGTACACAAGGTCCTATTGGCCCCATTGGTCCTGTAGGTCCTACTGGTCCTATCGGTCCTATTGGCCCTATTGGACCCCAAGGTCCTATTGGTCCACAAGGTGCACAAGGTCCTATTGGCCCAATTGGTCCTGTAGGTCCTACTGGTCCTATCGGTCCTATTGGTCCAATTGGTCCTCAAGGCCCTATCGGACCACAAGGTGCTCAAGGTCCTATCGGTCCTATTGGTCCTGTAGGTCCAACTGGTCCTATCGGTCCTATCGGACCACAAGGTCCTATTGGCCCACAAGGTGCTCAAGGTCCTATTGGTCCAATTGGTCCTGTAGGTCCAACTGGTCCTATTGGTCCTATTGGCCCACAAGGTCCTATTGGACCTCAAGGTGCTCAAGGTCCTATTGGTCCAATTGGTCCTGTAGGTCCTACTGGTCCTATCGGTCCTATTGGTCCAATTGGTCCTCAAGGTCCTATTGGTCCACAAGGTGCACAAGGTCCTATCGGACCTGTAGGTCCAACTGGTCCTATTGGTCCAATTGGTCCTCAAGGTCCTATTGGACCTCAAGGTGCTCAAGGTCCAATAGGTCCAATCGGTCCTGTTGGTCCTACTGGTCCAATTGGTCCTATTGGTCCTATTGGACCCCAAGGTCCTATTGGTCCACAAGGTGCTCAAGGTCCTATTGGTCCTATAGGTCCTACCGGTCCAATTGGTCCAATCGGTCCACAAGGTCCTATTGGCCCACAAGGTGCTCAAGGCCCTATCGGCCCTATTGGTCCTGTTGGTCCTACCGGTCCTATCGGTCCTAGAGGTCCAATTGGTCCTGCCGGTCCTCAAGGTCCTATCGGTCCTATCGGTCCTATTGGTCCTGTAGGTCCTACCGGTCCTATCGGTCCTAGAGGCCCAATTGGCCCTGCTGGTCCACAAGGTCCTAGAGGTCCTATTGGTCCTGTTGGTCCTACTGGTCCTATTGGTCCAATTGGTCCTATCGGACCACAAGGTGCTCAAGGCCCTATTGGTCCAATTGGTCCAATCGGTCCTGTAGGTCCTACTGGTCCTATTGGTCCTATTGGTCCTGCGGGTCCTCAAGGTCCAATTGGTCCTAGAGGTCCTATCGGTCCCGTTGGTCCTACCGGCCCAATCGGTCCTAGAGGTCCTATCGGTCCTGCGGGTCCACAAGGTCCAATCGGTCCTATTGGTCCTGTTGGTCCTACCGGCCCAATCGGTCCTATTGGTCCAATTGGCCCTGCCGGTCCTCAAGGTCCTATCGGTCCAATCGGCCCAATCGGTCCTGTTGGTCCTACTGGTCCTATCGGTCCTATTGGTCCTGCTGGTCCACAAGGTCCTAGAGGTCCTATTGGTCCAATCGGTCCTGTTGGTCCTACTGGTCCTATTGGACCACGTGGTCCCATTGGTCCTGCCGGTCCACAAGGTCCTAGAGGTCCTATTGGTCCTGTTGGTCCTACTGGTCCTATTGGTCCAAGAGGTCCTATTGGTCCTGCCGGTCCACAAGGTCCAATCGGTCCAATCGGTCCTGTTGGTCCTACTGGTCCTATTGGTCCAAGAGGTCCTATCGGTCCTGCCGGTCCACAAGGTCCTAGAGGTCCTATTGGTCCTGTAGGTCCTACTGGTCCTAGAGGTCCTATCGGTCCTGCTGGTCCTCAAGGTCCTATTGGTCCTAGAGGTCCTATTGGCCCTGTTGGTCCTACTGGTCCTAGAGGTCCAATCGGTCCTGCTGGTCCTCAAGGTCCTAGAGGTCCTATTGGTCCTGTTGGTCCTACTGGTCCTATTGGTCCTAGAGGTCCTATCGGTCCTGCGGGTCCACAAGGTCCAATCGGTCCTATTGGTCCTGTTGGTCCTACCGGCCCAATCGGTCCTAGAGGTCCTATCGGTCCTGCTGGTCCTCAAGGTCCAATCGGTCCAATCGGTCCTGTTGGTCCTACTGGTCCTATTGGTCCAAGAGGTCCTATCGGTCCTGCTGGTCCTCAAGGTCCTATTGGTCCAATTGGTCCAATCGGTCCTGTTGGTCCTACTGGCCCTATCGGTCCTAGAGGTCCTATCGGTCCTGCTGGCCCACAAGGTCCTATTGGTCCTGCTGGTCCACAGGGTCCTAGAGGTCCTATTGGTCCTAGAGGTCCTATTGGTCCTATTGGTCCTGCAGGTCCTGTAAGTGGATTAACAACAACCGTGTTTATTAGTGCCTACAATGGTAACTTCAACATGCAATTTAATAATGGTTTATTAACCTCATTATAATTTCCATAACCACCCAGTATGGCTAAACAAATTAAAATAACTCCAATATCTGGAAGTGTAGAATTTATAGATGATTCTACTGGAGAAGCTATTAACCTTGAGTTAGATGGTAGTGGAAAGTTACAAGTATATAGTGGGAGTACGGGTATATTTGAAATTGACCCCAATACTAATCGCGTTTCAATAGATAACGACGCTCAATTTACACTCCCACAATTAGGAATTTACCCAGCCTCAAATCCACAAGGTGCTGTATGGTTTGATACCGCAGGTGATACTATGGTGGCTGGTACAGGTACGGGTAATGAAAGTTTACTAGGCCCTTCAGGTCCTACTGGAATTCAGGGTCCAACAGCTCAAGGTCCTACTGGTATTCAGGGCCCGCGAGGTCCATTAGGAATACAAGGTCCAAAAGGAACACAAGGTCCTACTGGTAATCGTGGTCCTATAGGTCCTGGTCCTCAAGGTCCTAGAGGTCCTAGAGGTCCTTTAGGTATTCAAGGCCCACAAGGTATTAGCGGACCTAGAGGTCCAATTGGTCCTGGCCCACAAGGTCCTATTGGCCCTAGAGGTCCTTTAGGTACTCAAGGTCCACAAGGTCCTACAGGCCCTAGAGGCCCTATAGGTCCCGGTCCACAAGGTCCAAGAGGTCCTTTAGGTATTCAAGGTCCTAAAGGCATAACAGGCCCTATAGGCAATAGAGGCCCAATTGGTCCGGGTCCACAGGGTCCTATTGGTCCACAAGGCATTCAAGGTCCAAAAGGTATAACCGGCCCTATTGGTAACAGAGGTCCAATCGGACCTGGCCCCCAAGGTCCAAGAGGTCCAATCGGTCTTCAAGGTCCTCAAGGTCCTCAAGGTCCAATTGGCGATAGAGGTCCAATCGGACCTGGCCCCCAAGGTCCAAGAGGTCCAATCGGTCTTCAAGGTCCTCAAGGTCCTCAAGGTCCAATTGGCGATAGAGGCCCAATTGGTCCTGGTCCACAAGGTCCTATTGGCCCTAGAGGTCCTTTAGGTACTCAAGGTCCACAAGGTCCTATCGGAAACAGAGGCCCAATTGGTCCCGGCCCACAAGGACCACGTGGTCCAATTGGCCCTCAAGGTATTCAAGGACCACAGGGTCCAATTGGTGATAGGGGTCCTATTGGTCCTGGACCACAAGGTCCACGTGGTCCAATTGGCCCTCAAGGTATTCAAGGCCCACAGGGACCTATTGGCGATAGAGGCCCAATTGGTCCTGGCCCACAAGGTCCTAGAGGCCCAATTGGTCCACAAGGTATTCAAGGTCCGCAAGGTCCTATTGGCAATAGAGGCCCAATTGGCCCAGGCCCACAAGGTCCTAGAGGCCCTATTGGACCACAAGGTATTCAAGGTCCAAAGGGTATAACAGGCCCTATCGGAAACAGAGGTCCTATTGGTCCTGGTCCTCAAGGACCACGCGGTCCAATCGGTCCACAAGGTATTCAAGGTCCTAAGGGTATAACAGGCCCTATCGGAAACAGAGGTCCTATAGGTCCGGGCCCACAAGGTCCAAGAGGTCCTTTAGGTATTCAAGGTCCTAAAGGTATAACAGGTCCTATCGGAAACAGAGGTCCTATTGGTCCTGGTCCACAGGGTCCAAGAGGTCCATTAGGTATACAAGGTCCAAAGGGCATTACAGGCCCTATTGGAAACAGAGGTCCTATTGGTCCTGGACCACAAGGTCCTAGAGGTCCTAGAGGTCCTTTAGGTATTCAAGGTCCAAAAGGTATTACTGGTCCTAGAGGCCCAATCGGCCCCGGTCCGCAAGGTCCAAGAGGTCCTTTAGGTATTCAAGGTCCTAAAGGTATAACAGGCCCTATCGGAAACAGAGGCCCTATTGGTCCTGGACCACAAGGTCCTAGAGGTCCTAGAGGTCCTTTAGGTATTCAAGGTCCTAAAGGTATAACAGGCCCTAGAGGTCCTATTGGACCCGGTCCACAGGGACCACGTGGTCCACAAGGTATTCAAGGTCCTAAAGGTATAACAGGCCCTATTGGCAATAGAGGCCCAATTGGTCCAGGTCCACAAGGTCCAATCGGCCCACAAGGTCCAATTGGTACTGTAGTAGGTCCAAGAGGTCCAATCGGTAATAGAGGTCCAATTGGCCCAGGCCCACAAGGTCCAATCGGTCCACAAGGTCCAATTGGCACAACAGTAGGTCCTATTGGTCCAATCGGTCCAATCGGTCCTGGTCCACAAGGTCCTAGAGGTCCTATTGGTCCTATTGGTACTGTAGTAGGTCCTAGAGGTCCTATTGGTCCTAGGGGTCCAATTGGTCCTGGTCCTCAAGGTCCTAGAGGTCCTATTGGTACAGTAGTAGGTCCTATTGGTAACAGAGGTCCTATTGGTCCAATTGGCCCTGGTCCACAAGGTCCAATCGGCCCACAAGGTCCAATTGGTACAACAGTAGGTCCAATCGGTAATAGAGGCCCAATTGGCCCCGGTCCACAAGGTCCAAGAGGTCCTAGAGGTCCTATTGGTACTGTAGTTGGTCCAATTGGCCCAAGAGGTCCTAGAGGTCCAATTGGTCCTGGTCCCCAAGGTCCTAGAGGTCCTATTGGTACTGTAGTAGGTCCTATCGGTCCTATTGGTCCTAGAGGTCCAATTGGCCCAGGCCCACAAGGTCCTATTGGCCCACAAGGTCCAATTGGTACAACAGTAGGTCCTATTGGTCCACAAGGTCCAATCGGTCCTGGTCCACAAGGTCCTATCGGTCCTATCGGTCCAATTGGTACAACAGTAGGTCCAATCGGTAATAGAGGCCCAATTGGCCCCGGTCCACAAGGTCCAAGAGGTCCTATCGGTCCAATTGGTACAACAGTAGGCCCTATTGGTCCTATTGGTCCCATTGGTCCTGGCCCACAAGGTCCACAAGGTCCAATCGGTACAACAGTAGGTCCTATTGGTCCACTTGGCCCAATTGGTCCAATTGGTCCTGGCCCACAAGGCCCACAAGGTCCAATCGGTACAACAGTAGGTCCTATTGGTCCAATCGGTCCAATTGGCCCAGGCCCACAAGGTCCTATTGGCCCACAAGGTCCAATCGGTACAACAGTAGGTCCTATTGGTAACAGAGGTCCAATTGGCCCCGGCCCACAAGGTCCTAGAGGTCCTATTGGTCCAATTGGTACAACAGTAGGTCCAATCGGAAACAAAGGTCCAATTGGTCCTGGTCCTCAAGGTCCTAGAGGTCCTATCGGTCCAATTGGTACAACAGTAGGTCCTATTGGTCCAAAAGGTCCTAGAGGTCCAATTGGTCCTGGTCCTCAAGGTCCTAGAGGTCCTATCGGTCCAATTGGTACAACAGTAGGTCCTATTGGTCCTGTAGGTACAACAGTAGGCCCAATCGGCCCACAAGGTCCTGCTGGTCCACAAGGCCCAATCGGTCCAATTGGTCCATTACCAGGAGGATTAACAACAATATTTAGTATACAAGCATTTAACACTACAGTTAACTTTAGGTTCAATAGTGGATTGTGTACAACAGTTTAAATAAAGATAGGGGAGCTTAGCTCCCCTTCTTATATTTATTGTATATAATTAGTTTTAATGAAAATAGCGTTATATACTGGATATCAGGAAACTCCGTGGAACCCCCACACTTTAGAAACTATCGGCCTAGGTGGTACAGAACAATCTGTTTTGTATCTAGCTAAGTATTTAGCGTTTTTTAATAAAAATGAAGTATGGGTTGTAGGAGACGTTATTGAAGGTGATTATGATTTAGTTAAATATCGCTCTATAGAAAACTTCAAACAAGAAGTAGATTATGTAGATACTATAATCTCAGCTAATTACATAAATTATTTATTAGAATTTGAGGACTTTAACTATAAAAATTCTATATTTTGGGCTCATAATACTGATTACTTCCCGTGGTGGAGAGGTGAAGTAATCCCTAACTCTAGAGAATTATTATCACACCCTAAACTTACAGCTATAATATGCTTAACTTATTGGCATAAAGAAGTATGGCTAGAACAATTCCCAGAAACTGAATATAAAATTTTAGTAATAGGAAACGGTATAGAATTAGATAATTTTGTACCTATGTGGCCTCAACCTAAATTTAATAATGGTCGTCTTTATCCACCCCCACCTCATTTAACTCCTAAAAAAGTTAAAAACCAATATATTTATTCATCTCATGCTGAACGAGGACTATCCCAAGTATTAGAGGATTGGCCCCAAATTAAGCAAGAAAACCCAGATGCTACTTTAAAAATATGTACCCCAGAATATGGGTTAAAATATTTTGAAGAAAATTTTAGTTCTTTAATTTTAAATTTGGAGGGTGTTGAATTTCTTGGTACATTACCTCAACAAGAGTTATATCAACTAATGGCTAAAAGTCAATATTGGTATTACCCTTCAACATATGGTGAAACATTTTGCATTACAGCACTTGAAATGTTAGGTCACAAAGTAACTCCTATAACATGGGAATGGGGTGGTCTAAAAGAAACATTAAAAGGCTTTAATGTAAAAAATACAAAAGAAGAAATAGATTGGAGACTAGTAAAATCTTACATAGTCCATCAAGGATGGAGATTTATAACAGATGGTAAATGGATTCCCCTTTTAGTTAAATTAAATATGAATTTAGACTTTTTTTACATTTTATCTATTAACCCTAACTCTTCAATAGATCAAAAGGCAGATGAAATATCAATGCCTGGAAAATATAATTTTTGGGTTAAACCCGGATTTAATGGTCTTACTACCCCTCAATCAGAATTAGATAAATTTGGAGTAAAAAAACATTCAAATTGGAAACTTGATACTCACTGGAGTGAATATTCTAGACGTAAAGTTACTGATGGAGAAGTAGGATGTGCCCTATCTCATATAGATGCATGGGTTGATTCTTATTGTCATGACAGAGAATATACATTTATTCTTGAAGACGATTTCCAGGAAGTAAACCCAGTTCCTTGGCATGAAGTTCAAACTTTATTTGAAAGAGGATACGATTTAGTTTATTTAGGTCGCCATGCTATTGAACCTGAAAATGAACCTGGTATTGAAGATTTACCTAATTGGGTTGAAGCAGGTTATAATTATCATACTCATGCTTATATTCTTTCGAAACGAGCAACTCAAATTCTAGTAGAAGAATATATTGAAAGATATAAATCAAAAATATTTGCTATAGATGAATTTTTACCTATTACTTTAGGTAAAACTTTTAGACAAGATATTTTAGCTGAATTTGATGATCTTCCACGTTTTAGAGCAGCTGCCCCTTTAATTAACTTCTTTGAACAAGAAGATAGCCCTCAAACAACAGAATTAAATAAAATATATTCTGAAATTTTTGATTATGACAACTGGGGTGAATGGTGTAGTAAATATATTGATCCATATATTCTTAAGGGACAATATAAATTGATGGTAGACGAAATTGGCCCTAATGTTATTGAATTCCCTTTATTTACTGAAAGATTCTGTAGGGAATTCACGGCTTTAGCCGAGGATAACACATGGTCAGTTAATAGACATGACTACCATCCAACAACAGATCAAACGTTAGAAAGCCTCGGATTACAAGATGCTTACCAAAGAGTTTTAGAAGAATTTGTCTATCCAATTTGGATTTGGTTTTGGGAACTTGACGGAGAAAATTGGAAATCTCTTACAAGTGAAAACTTTATAGCCAAGTATGATACCATAAATCAGGGTAGTTTAGATATACATCATGATAATTCTTTAATCACACTAAATGTTCGACTAAACAGTGAGTTTAAAGGAGGAGGTACGTATATTCCCAGATATAAAACAACATTACAACCTAAAAAAATAGGAAACGCTATGGCTCACCCCGGAGGTATTACTCACAAACATGGTGGAAGACCTGTTGAAGAAGGAACCCGATATATTTTAGTAACATTTACACACAACCCCAATTAATTATGGATTTAAATTATGCATTCCCATTAGCGGACCCAGTTAACCACACCAATTATTACTGGTTCCAAGAAGGTTTTACTCAAGAAGAGTTAACCCGCATTGTAGAACAAGTCTCTGAAATCCCATTTCAAGTAGCACTTACTGAAGCCGGAGGTCAAGATGAAGGTGAAGGTTTAGACGCTAGAAATTCTAGCGTTAAGTGGATTCCTTTTAGTGAGGAAACTAAGTGGATTTACGACAAAATTGGTGAAATGGCTACAATCGCTAACAATGAGCTTTACCATTTTGATCTTCACACTATGCCCGAAAATATCCAATATACTGAATATTATGGCACTAACAATGGTCATTATGATTGGCATATGGATATTGGATCTGCTGGTTTTATGCCATACCGTAAACTTTCAGTAACAGTACAACTTAGTGATCCTACTGATTACGAAGGTGGTGATTTGCAATTTTTAACAGGTGGTCAATACCCAATTACTGCTCCTAAAGGTAGAGGTAATGTTGTGATTTTCCCTTCATTCTTATTACACAGAGTAACCCCAGTTACAAAAGGTACTCGTACTTCATTTGTTCTTTGGTTAGGAGGAGGTCATTATAAATAATGAAAGTTGCTGTTTGTATAAGTGGTCAACCTAGAAATTACTTACAAGGATATAAAGAATTAAAAAAATGGTTCCTTGATAAGTATGAATGTGACGTCTATATTCATGCATGGTATGATACTACTTCTGTTATAGAAATAGGTCATGAATATGTAGATGAAAAGAAAACTTATTCATTTACAGACAAAGATTATAATAAAATACTTAAATTATACAAGCCTGTTAAACATGAGTTTCAACCTGCTATAACGTTTGATGAAACTGGTATTGTAGGAACATATTGTAAATACAAACTTAATAGTATATTAAGTGCAGCTTACTCAATACAGGCTTGTTATAATTTAGTTAAAGAATCTGGCACAGAATATGATTATATTATTCGCTACAGGTTTGATTTACAATTCACTGATTACGTATCTCCTGAATGTATCTTTTTAAAAGATATTACTCAATTGAATCCTAAATATTACAATACATTTAAATACCCTAATTTTGAAGACGGTAGGCCTGCTCGAACTTCTGAAATTGATGATCAATTTATAGTTAGTGGGATGGAAGTAGCTGAAGTATATTCTAACTATTTTTCATATATTTTAAATTATGTTTATATGGATGAAGAATACCAACCTTGGTTAGATACAGTTACTAGAACTTCCGATAAAGTTGTAGCTGAAAGTCTTCTTAAATACCATGTAACTGTAAAAAATGATGTTGTAGTAAATTTTGTTGAGAGTCTTTCAGAAGATCCTGAACATTTTCACGCGCATATTATACGATGAAAATAGCATTAACTGTAAGTGGTCAACCACGTAGAGCTCGAAATGGGTTTTACGAATTAAAAAAATGGTTCCTTGATAGATACGATATTGATGTTTATCTCCATTCATGGGTAGATAAACAATTTTATAAGTATGATTTTTTTGATGAAGGTAAAGTTCAAAAAGTTCATGAAGTAGAAGATAACTTATATCATAATTTAGTTAATTGGTACCAACCTAAAGATTATTTATTTGAAAAAGCTATAACTTTTGATGCTACTAATTTAAAAGGATCTCACAATCAACGTTTAAATTCTCAAATGGGGATGTGGATGTCCTTAAAACGTGCTTGGGATCTTTTAGAAAAATCTGAAATCAAATACGATTTAGTTATTAGAACACGTTATGATTTACTATTTACTCATAATGTAGCTAATAATTGTATCTTCCTAGAAGATATAACTAAAGTAGATCCTAACTATGTTCATCATTTTAAATACCCCGCAAGATGGAATATGGCCCCTCAAATAAATGACCAGTTTGCTGTTGGTGGGTATGATGTAATGAAAACTTACCATAACTTGTTTCCTAAAATGATTCATTATATATTCGCTACTCCTGAATATAGAATTATTTATGAGGATATGTTTGTAAATGAACCTTTAATTTATCATCACTTAATAACAAATAATATTCCACTTAATGAAGTAGAACATGGTTTCGAAGGTTGGAGAGGAATAGATGCTGGTGCTCAAATAATGAGATAATATGGAAAAACCAAAAGTTTATGCTCACGCCTCTTATATAGGCAATACAGGTTACAATAACCATACTCGTGATTTTTTTAGAGAATTACAAAAACACGTTGATTTAAAAGTAAGAAACTTTACTATTGGAAGTGGGTGGGAATGGCCTAGTGAAGAACCACACAATAAAGAACCCTACATTAATGATGTAGATAAAAAACTTTTAGTTGAACAAACTCTTTGGACTAATAAGGATAAAGGGGAAAGAGCTGAATTTCCTATTTATAAAAATTATCCTAACGATTTTGAACCTAATGTTAATTTAGTTTTAGAAGAAACTGGTCATCATTTCTTTTACGATCAATATAAAGGTCCTAAAATTGCGTATAATGTTTGGGAATCAACTCTTCAACCAGAGGGATTTTTTAACAAATTAAAAGAATACGATGAAATTTGGGTTCCTTCTCAATGGCAAGCTGATTGTACTATTGCTCAAGGTATGCCTGCTGATAAGGTAAAAGTAGTGCCTGAAGGTGTAGACACTAAAACATTCTTTCCAGAGGATCCGGTTACTAAACTCGATTATGTAGACGGTCGTTTTAAATTTATCGTATTTGGTCGTTGGGATTATAGAAAATCTACTAAAGAAATAATTGAAACCTTCCTTAAAGAATTTAAACCAAACGAACCAGTTGATTTAATCGTTTCTATTGATAACCCATTTTCAGGAGATAATTTTAAAACAACTGAAGAACGTTTAGAACATTATGGTTTTACTGACGAACGTATTAAAGTAAAACATTTTCCATCACGTGAAGATTATATCACATACATGAAAAATGGTCATGTATTTGTTTCATGTGCCCGTAGTGAAGGATGGAATTTACCTTTAATTGAAGCAATGGCCTGTGGAACACCTGCTATATACTCAGAGTGTTGTGCTCAAATGGAATTTGCCAAAGGTAAAGGTCTACCAGTTAAAGTGTTAGGTGAAAAACCAGCATTAGATGCTAATTACAACCACTTTAATACAGTAGTAGGTAACTATTATGAGCCTGATTTTGAAGATTTAGCTCGTGTAATGCGTAATGCTTTTGAGAATTATACTGACCATAAAAAACGTGCTATTGAAGAAGCAAAATTTATTCATCGTGATTTTAATTGGGAACGTATTGGTGAAGTAGGTGCTAAAACCCTTCAAAACTTTTTAGAAAAACATGCTCCTTTAGAGTATGGTGAAATTTCTGATGGGTTTAGAAATAATATTGATTTTGAATTTATAAATGATGATCAATATAGTCCATTCTTTGATGTAGAAGAAGGAGATGTAGTATTAGATTTAGGTGCTAGTTTTGGTCCTTTTGTTTGGAAATCTAAAAAGAAAAATCCAAGTAAAATATATGCTGTTGAACCTTTAACTTCATACCATCCTGTAATAGAAAAAAATGGTAGAGGATCTAATTTAACTTTAATTAAAAAGGCAGTTTCAAATGAAAACGGTACTTTAGATTTAGAATGGGATGTTCATAAGGAAACCGTTGAAACTATTACTTTTAAAGATCTAATTAAAGAATATAATATTAATAAAGTAGATTTCTTTAAAATTGATATTGAAGGAGCTGAATACTCAGTTTTTACAGATGAAAATGCTGAGTTTTTAAAATCAATTCCTAAAATTGTAGGTGAAATTCATTTACATCATCCTCACGAAAAACCTTTATTTAAAGAATTTTATCAATTTTTAAAACGCCATAATTTTAATTTTAGATTCTACACATACGATATGGTAGAAGACATTACAGAAGCTTTATCTACTGATGCTAAAGTAGAATGGGCTAGTACTGTTATTTTCTATGCATATCATGGTAGTTTTGAAAAACCTAATACTACTAATATTAGTTTTATAGGAAAACCTAGAGTTGAAATCTTAGGTAACATAAAACAAAACTATGATGTAGAATTTATCAACTCAGATACAAATGAAATTATCCACAAACAAACTATTAGTAATAATATGTGGGTAAATTGTAATAAAGAATATTACATTCCGTGGTTAATTAAAATTAATGGTAAAGAGCATGCTCGATTAAATCTAAAAGGACAACGTGTATTAATTGCTTTAGAATCTAAATCATTAGGCGATACTATTGGTTGGACCCCCTATGCTGTAGAATTTGCTAAAAAACATGATTGTAAAGTAATATTATCTACATTCCACAATGATTGGTTTAAAGGTTTAGATGCTTATAAAGATATTGAATTTATAGAACCGGGCCAGTCTACAATTTGTATAGCACATTATAGAATAGGTTGGTTTAGAGATGATAAAGGTGGTTGGAAAAACACAGATAACCATCCTCGTCAGTGTAATACTATCCCAATGCAAGCTACTGCTAGTGATATTTTAGGATTAGAATTTAAAGAACTTAATTATGGTTTAAATTTTCCTAAAAAAGAAAGACCGATTCAAGGTAAATACGTTGTAATTGGTCCTAATGCTACTGCTGGTTGTAAAGAATGGAAGTATGAGTATTGGGTTACTTTAACTAAGTTAATTAACCAAATGGGTTATAAAGTAATTAGTTTAAGTAAAGATGAATTTAAAATTCCTAATACCATAAACTATTATGGTCAACCTATGGATGTAGTAGCCAATATTTTACACCATGCTAACCTATTTATAGGTTTAGGTTCAGGACTATCTTGGCTAAACTGGGCTATTGGTAAACACACTGTAATGATTAATGGTTTTAGTGAAAAAAATCACGAGTTTACTTCTCGTATTACACGTATAACAACTGAAAGCTGTTTTCCATGTTGGACTAATCCAAATTTTGTATTCGATGCTGGTGATTGGAACTGGTGTCCTATTTGGAAAGGAACTGATAAACAACACATTTGCCAAAAATCAATTACCCCACAAATAGTATTTAACAAAATCAAAAAACTTCTTAAAAATGGAAAACTTTAATTATTACTGTAATCTATATAATTCTGATAAAGGCGATGCTTTCCCTGATAGTAACCACTATGCTGGTTGGTATGAAAATTGGTTCTCTCCAATAAGAGAAAAAGTAACTAATGTTTGTGAAATTGGAGTTCATAATGGAAGCTCTACTAAAGCATTTAAGTCTTATTTCCCTAATGCTAAAATTGTAGGTTTAGATATCAATGATAAAACCCAATATGAAGAAGAAAGAATTTCTACTAAAATATTAGATCAAAGTAACTTAACACAACTACAAAATTTTGTAAATGAATGTAAAGAAAAAGATCTAAAATTTGATATTATTCTAGATGATGGTTCACACGATATAGGACACCAACAAATGACTTTTGGTAAATTTTTTCAATTACTCAAACCTGGAGGTATTTACATAATTGAAGATATGTGTACCAGTTATTTTTCAGTAGGAGCTAATCTATATGGTTATATAACAACTCAGGTTAAAAAGAATAATAATACTATTCAATTCCTCAATCAAAGGCCCTTTGCTAGTTTATGGGTTGATGAGAATAATTTAGAATATATTAATAATAAAGTAGATTATGTTTCTATTTTTGATAGAGCAAATCCAACTTGTACCTACAAACATGTTTTTGGAACTGAGAATAATTACCAAATTAGATCTATTACTTCTGTAATAAAGAAAAAATGAAAAAACTCGCATTAATTAATAGTTATTGTGATACTTGGGAAAAACTTACAATTCTTCTCCAAAATGTAACCAAATTAAAAAAATTAGGAGTAGATTCGTTAGTTTATAGTCCAATCCCCCTTCCAAGGGAAATAACTGATCATTTAGATTATGTTATTTTTACTAAAGAAAATCCTATAATATATTGGCCTGAACGTGGAATAATTCATTGGGCTGATATTAATGGAACCCACAAAATTAGATTAATAGTTCCTGATTATGGTTGGGCCTCTATCTATCAATATAAAAAATTAATGGAATATGGTTCCACTTTAGACTATGATTACTATTTTTGGTTTTTATATGATTTAACTATAGATTCTGTAGTTGAAGATACTTTAAAAAATCCCCATAATAAATTATTTTTTAAAAGTTCAAAATCTAAAAGTTCTAAAGTAGGAGGTATTTTTGCTTCATTTAATAAGGAAAATATTAGTAAAATTTACCCACTAATAGATAAACAAAGTTATCTTAAGACTTGCAATGGACGTATCGCGGAATATTATTTAGAAACTATATGTGACCAAATTCAAGGTGAAGTTACAAATCATATTAATACTGATTTAGTTGATGAGTATAGTAAGTTAGGTTTTAATAAAGCTAAAGTTTCCCATCCATTTAAAATGTTTTTTCAAAATGAAAAAAATTTAAAATTTATTTTTTGGGAACTTCAAGAAGAAAATATCAAATTTACTCTTAAAGTAAATGAAAAACTTTATGATTTTAACCCAACTAAATCCGATTATATTATCGATACTACCATCAATTCTAATACCATTGAAACCATAGGATACTATTACAACTCAGAATATACTGATTTATTACCTTATTTTGGTAATACTTCTAAAATTTTACAATTAATCGAAACTCTTTAATATTTATAACATATGGATAAAATTTATTTAACCACAGACGAACAAACTAAACTAAAAGAACTCCAAACTATCGAATCTGAACTTGTTGCTAAAATTGGTGAATTAGAAATAAACATTGAGTTATTAAAAACTAGAAAATCTGAAGAAGTTCAAAAAGCCTTAGATTTAAGTGTTAAAAAAAATCAATTAGCTAAAGAGTTACAAGATAAATATGGTGAAGGTTCTATCAATGTAGAAACAGGAGAATTTATAAAAAATAATTAATTTTTAGATTCCTCTGTCATATTTATTATAAAATAACAACCTTATTAAAATGGCAGAAACTTTAATATCACCTGGTGTATTAGCAAGAGAAAACGACCAGTCATTTACCAGACCACTTCCCGTAGAAGTTGGTGCTGCTATTGTAGGTCCTACAGTAAAAGGTCCAGTAGAGATACCTACAATTGTGACTTCTTACTCGGATTATCAAAATAGATTTGGTACTACCTTCCTTAGTGCTAGTAATGAATATTCATTCCTTACATCAATTACTGCGTACAATTACTTCCAAAATGGAGGTAACACCTTATTAGTAACCAGAGTAGTATCAGGTTCTAACACTTGGGGTTATGCTTCAGCCGCTATCCCTGCTGCTGAAGGTGGAGGTACTTCATTTACTCTTCAAGCAATTGATAAAGGTATCATTTTTAACAACTCAGCATCTAACGGTGTAAACGAAATTACCGGAGGTTCAGGTTCACTTTTCTCTGGATCTGCTGATAATATTAGATGGGAAATTGCTAACTCATCTTCTGCTGATGGAACCTTTAGCTTACTTATTAGAAGAGGTGACGATAATGATAATAACAAGAATGTTTTAGAAACATGGACTAATTTATCATTAGACCCTACAGCAACTAATTATGTTGCTAGAGTAATTGGTGATCAAAGTTTCTCATACAATTCATCTGAAAATTATATCCAAGTAACAGGTGACTATCCTAATGCTTCAAGATACGTAAGAGTTTCTAATGTAAATTCAAAAACACCAAACTATTTTGATAATGCAGGTAATGCTAAATCAATTTACACTGGATCTATCCCAGCATTTGGTAGTGGGTCTTATGGTGGAACCTTTAGTGGGGGTATAGGTGATATTATTAGTGCTGATGGGGCTAATAACATGTATCAATTCATTGGAGACGGTGTTGCTAAAAGAACTCAAGGTTTAATAGGTACTGATTACAACAATATGTTAAATCTTCTTTCAAACCAAGATGACTATGCATTTAATGTGTTGTTAACTCCTGGTTTGACTAACGAAGACCATACTTCACAAGTATCTACTGCTATAACCAATACTCAAATGAGAGGTGATAGTATTTATGTGTTAGACTTAGTAGGATACGGAGCAACAATTACAAGTACTGTTTCACAAGCTAATTCTAGAAATAGTTCATACGCTGCTTCTTACTGGCCTTGGTTACAAACATTAGATCCTGATGCTGAAGGCCAACAAGTATGGGTACCAGCTTCGACAATGATTGCTGGAGTTTACGCGTTTAACGACAGTGTTTCTGAGCCATGGTTCGCCCCAGCAGGTATTAATAGAGGTGGTTTAACTACAGTAATTCGCCCAGAAAGAAAATTATCTCAAGCTAACAGAGATACTCTTTACAACGGTAAGGTTAACCCAATCGCTTCATTCCCAGGAACTGGTGTTGTAGTATACGGTCAAAAGACATTACAAAAACAAGCTTCAGCTCTTGATAGAGTAAACGTTAGAAGATTGTTAATTGATCTTAAGAGCTATATCGGTCAACTTGCTAAAACATTGGTATTTGAACAAAACACTGCTGCTACAAGAAATAACTTCTTAAGCCAAGTTAACCCTTACTTAGAGTCAGTAGTACAACGTCAAGGTTTGTATGCGTTTAAAGTAGTAATGGATGATTCAAATAATACTCCAGATGTAGTAGATAGAAACCAATTAGTAGGTGCTATTTATTTACAGCCTACTAGAACAGCTGAATTTATCTACCTCGACTTTAACATCTTACCAACTGGAGCTACTTTCCCAGCGTAAAAATTAAAGATTAGAATATTTATAATAAATAATTATATAGCAAAATGGCAGTATTAGACCCGAACGAAATTTTCTTTACAGCATTTGAACCTAAACAACCAAACAGGTTTATAATGTACATAGATGGTTTTCCATCATTTATGGTAAAAGGAGTAAGCGCCGTATCACTAACCCAAGGTTCAGTTGCCCTTAATCATATTAACGTTCAACGTTTTGTTAAGGGTAAAACAGTGTGGAATACCATTGATTTTACATTATTTGATCCAATTACTCCTTCAGGTGCTCAAGCTGTAATGGAATGGGTTCGTTTACACCATGAATCAGTAACAGGCCGTGATGGTTACAGTGATTTCTATAAAAAAGACTTAACATTCAACGTATTAGGTCCTGTAGGTGACGTGGTTTCAGAATGGATTATCAAAGGTGCCTTGATTACTAGCGCTACATTTGGTGATTACAACTGGGATACTGTTGATGCTGCTGTAGAAATCTCAATGACAGTTCAACCAGATTACTGTGTATTGAACTTCTAAGAAAATTTCGCATATTTCTATAAAGAGAGCTTGGCTTCGGTTAAGCTCTTTTTTATTTTAATATGTATTACCGTAATAGTTATTATTAATAAAAGATATGGAATTTAATTTACCAACAGAAACAATTGATTTACCTTCAAAAGGTTTAATTTATCCTGAAAATAATCCTCTATCATCTGGGCAGATTGAGATCAAATACATGACTGCCAAAGAGGAAGATATCCTTACAAACCAAAATTATATTACTAATGGAACTGTATTGGATAAATTGTTACAATCTTTGATTGTTACTAAAATTAATTATGATGATCTTTTAATTGGAGATAAAAATGCTATTTTAGTAGCAGCTCGTATCTTAGGTTATGGAGCCGATTATAAATTTACATACAACGGCAAAGAAGAAGTAGTTAATCTTTCAGAATTAGAAACTAAACCACTTGATGAATCTCTTTATACTAAAGGAGTAAATGAATTTAGTTTTACACTTCCTACTTCAAATAATGAGATTACATTTAAACTTTTAACTCATGGTGATGAAGTTAAAATAGCTCGCGAATTAGAAGGATTTAAGAAAATCAGCTCAGATAATACCCCAGAATTAACAACTCGACTTAAATATATGATTACGTCAGTTAATGGAGAACGAGACGCTAAATCTATACGAGACTTTATAGATAGAGCATTCCTGGCACGAGACGCCAGAGCATTTAGAGAATACCTTAACAAAATCCAACCAGACGTAGATTTAACTTTTTTTCCCTCTGGTAGTACAAGGTCAGCCTCTATCCCATTTGGGATTAGCTTTTTTTGGCCTGACGCCAACCTCAGCTAAACAGCATAGGGTAAATTTTTTAACTCAAATCCACGAAATTTGTTTTTATGGGCAAGGGGGTTATTCTTGGCCTGTAGCCTACAATATGCCTATATGGTTAAGAAAATTTACTTACAATAAAGTAAAAGCTCACTATGAAAAACAAGCTGAAGCTTTAAAAAATTCAAGTAAAAATTCTAATACCAAAGAAGTAATTGGAACAGATGGTAAAGTAAAAGTTCCTAACCTTTCTGGTAAAAGCAGTTATAGTTAATATTTATTACATATAGTATATTATGGCTGTAAACGACGGATTTGATAAAGCAAATAAAGCTACTAAAGAAATAAACAGTGCTCTAATAGGTATTGTTGACGCTCTTACTTCAGTAGGGGTAGAAATATCTGAAGCGATTAAAGGAGCTGCTGATCAATTAGAAGAGCTTAATGATAAAGCAAAAAGCGCCCAACAAATTATTTCTAAGACTTATGGCCAAGAATTAAATAAGGATCTTAAAGCTGTAGTAAGAAATGCTAAAGATTTAGTAGCATTAAATTCTCAGGCTGCTAAAGGTGCTTTACGTCAAGTCGATATAGATAAACGAAGAAAAAAGTTAGGCGATGATAGAGCCAAACTTGAAGCTTCAATTGAACTTGCTCGCCGTAATGGTATCCCTATTGATAAAAAGAAAATAGCTGCCATAGAGCACTACATTGAGGAACAGGAACAAGAACTTCGTAACATTGAAGATATTAATGCCGAAGCTATTGCTCAACGTGGTATCTCAGGTGCTATCGCTGAAAATGCTAAATCGTATTTAGATAAAGTAGATAAAGCAGGTTTAGCTACTGCCTTATTAAATAAAAATCTTAGTATAGGTACTAAATTAGCAGTTGCTGGAGAGGCTGCTTTCATGGCAATTGCTAAAGCTACTTTTGAAGGTAGTGATAATATTAATAAGTTACAAAAAGAATTAGGAATTAGCTATAAATCAGCTTATAACCTCCAAAATGGTTTAGCTTTAGCTGCTGCTGATTCCGAAAAACTTTTTATTACCTCAAAGAAATTAAATGAAAGTTTAGTTGAATTAACTAAACAAACAGGTTTAATTGCTGACTTTGGAGGTGAAACCTTAGTTACCTTTACTACTTTAAAAAATCAGTTGGGACTCTCAGGAGATGAAGCAGGTAAATTATCTTTACTCTCTAGAATCCAAAGTGAAAACACAGAACAAGTTTTAGACAACACAGTTAAAACTGTAGGATCACTTGTTAAACAAAATAAAGTTGGAATTAATGTAAAGGGTGTATTAAGTGATGTTGCTAACGTTAGTGACGCAATTGCTGTATCATTAGGTAAAAACCCATCATTAATAGCTGAAGCTGCTACAGAAGCTCGTTTATTTGGTTCTAATTTGGAACAAGTAGATAAAATTGCTTCATCTTTACTAGATTTTGAATCATCAATCGCAGCTGAATTAGAAGCTGAATTATTAACTGGTCAAGAACTTAACTTAGAAAAAGCTCGTTTATTAGCTTTAAATAATGATTTAGCAGGTTTATCTAAAGAATTAGCAGATAATGAAGGAATCATAAATGCTTTTGCTACAGGTAATAGAATCCAACAAGAAGCCGCAGCTAAAGCATTAGGTTTAAGTAGAGATGAATTAGCTAAAATTGCTCTACAACAAGAATTTAACAATTTATCTGCTGAACAATTTAAAGATACATATGGTGAAGTAACTTATAATAGTTTACAAGCCCAATCAGCATCTGAAAAATTTGCTGCAACTTTAGAAAAAGTTCAAGGTATAATTGGTGATATAGGAACTGTATTCGCTCCTATCTTAGATGGATTTGCTTCACTTGTTGGGTTTTTAGCAGAATCTAAAGTAGGAGCTGCAGCTTTAGTAGGTGTTTTAACCACTTTAGCAGGTATTTCAGTAGCAAAAGCAATTGCTAATATATTCTCATCTGCTTTCCTAGCAGGTCCTATTGCTGGTCCTATTATTGCGGGAGCTGCTATTACAGGATTAATAGCTGCTATTGGAACTGGTGTAGCTAAAGCCCAATCAGTAAGTGATGGTATCGCTCCTGCGGAAAAAGGTCCATTTACCATTACTGATGCTTACGGAGCAATGGCTGTAACAGCTAAAGGTGATAGTATTGTAGCTTCACCTAACGTAAGCACTGGTGGTGGGTCAAATGGTATGGATAGGTCACAAGCTGGTCAAATGATTGGACTATTAGATCAACTTGTTAAAAAGAACCAAACTGTAGTATTAGATGAAACCAAATTATCAGTTGGATTCTCTACTTCAGGCCCATCATATAATATAGGTTCTTAAAATTTTTAATATTTATAATAAAACTATAACATCATGGGATTAAAAGATTTATTACAACAGCAAGGTTCAAATTTAACCCAATGGGATGGAACTACACCCGGAACTATGGGAGGTGCTAACCCTCAATCTAGATTACACTACCAGTATTCTATTAATGGAACTCCCCCATTTACTTCTAAACCATCCCCATCAACATTAGATTTAGATGGTAAAACTCCTGCAGGATACCAAGCTCCTGAAGTTGGCATTAATAATAGATTGTTAGATTTGACTAATTAATAAATGCCCTTAGTTGATTTAAAAACCGACCTAAAATCCTTAAAATACGGAAAGGATAGACCAGGTGGGGGCTCAAGTAGACAACCTTTTATTCAAGTATCGGCAAAGAATAGCTTTGATTTGCCTACAGAAAGATTAGGTAATGAAGTTGCTGGAGTTCCTGCTGGTCCTGATTTTATCTTGCGAGGTGGTTTATTAGCTCCTGTCCGTTCCGTAACGGATGTTTCGCGTTTATTTAAATTATTTACTTTAGGGGGTTATCAAATTAATTTTGCTTTAGATACTGACCCATTTGGGTTTAACCCAAGCTCCCCAGATCGAAATGTAAGTTTAGGAACTTTTGGTTTAGGTTTTACAGCTAAACAAAATCTTCTTTCTCGTATTGGGACTGATATAGACGCTGGCTATCCAGCATTAGCTACTCCCTTAAAATTAGCTAATGGTCCTTTAAATCAAGGAATTTATACACCATTATCTACATTAGGACAAGCATTAGGTAATGCTGGAGGTTTACACTTATTTAAACAAGGTTTAAATCCTATAACAGGAGGTCCTAAATATTCCTTTATGGTAGCTCCTCTTGGAGCTGAAGAAGCAGGTATTAAAAATAAAAATTTAAACCGATTAGTTCATTTATATAGAGATAAAATAACTTCTAAAACCGGTTCAAGTGATACTACTTTATTTACTTATGGAGGTGGTCCCGGTTCTGTTCTAGGTATAGGTAATACTACAATTAAAACTTCTAGCACAAGAACTCCATTTGAGGGTATTGGTAAAAAAGGAGCTATAAATTGGACTACTTTTTCTCAACAACAAATTAATGGATATAATGTTGTTGGTGATGGGGGTAATACTTTAGTTCAAGATTTTAGAAAAAACTTATCAGATAAACCTAAATCAATTATATCTGATTCACCACCTTATACTAAGAAAAACATTGAACAAAGAGTTAAGTTAGGTGATCCTGGTAGACGTAATGTAGATAGAAGTAATTATACTAGAGGTATAGTAGATCCCGTATCTAAAAAACCAGACCCTTTAGATAAAATTAATGCTTTATATTTATATAAAAGTGAAAAAGTTACTACTGATGATCGTAAAAATGATTTAGTTAAGTTTAGAATAGCTACTATAGATAATGATCAACCTAATTTAAAAACTTTTACTCACTTTAGAGCTTTTATTAACTCATTCTCCGATAGCATGAATGCTTCTTGGAATAGTTTTAAGTATATCGGTAGAGGAGAAGATTTTTATACTTATCAAGGATTTACTAATACAGTTAGTATGGGATTTACAGTTGTAGCCCAATCTATCCAGGAACTTTCTATAATGTTCCAAAAATTAAATTATTTAAAATCTACCCTAGCCCCTAACTATTCAGATAATGGATATATGAGGGGTAATATTCACCAACTTACTCTAGGAGGATACTTCTATGAAACCCCAGGAATTATAGAATCTTTAAGCTACACAATCCCAGAAGACACAACTTGGGAAATCGGTATTCCTGCTTCTGTAGCTCAATCTACTGAAGCTCAAGGTAGTAATGGCTTTACAGATAGTAGCGTAAAAGAACTTCCACATAGAATTGAAGTAAACTTGACATTTAAACCTATCTTTAAGTTCTTACCCCAAACTGTTAAAGATATTAATGGTGCTACTAACATTACTCAAAGATTTATTTCATTAGAAGATTCAGATAGTATTGTAAATAATAATTTATATGCTAACGGAGTAAGCAATATATATAGAGCTAAAGACCATCAAATACAAGGATAAGATTAGATATG
>Ga0208161_1000426_pt1 | contig 24054 bp, 40 predicted proteins | sample CB_VirMetaG_3_FD_184538 | JGI IMG/M metagenome (GOLD analysis project Ga0208161, IMG submission 184538) | Freshwater to marine saline gradient viral communities from Chesapeake Bay - CB_1508_1S Viral MetaG (SPAdes) (version 4) | ecosystem: Environmental > Aquatic > Marine > Coastal | place: USA...
CCACGCAGCAAGAGATCATCGACTCCAAGCTGAAGCGCCTTGAAAAGCAGCGCCTCACCTGTGGTTTTACCCCGCAGCGCCCCTTCCGCACGATTAACCGCGCCGTCATCGAGGCGGCGATCATCACCAGTAAGGACTGGTACACGATCACCGACCCGGCCGCACACGTCGATTGCGTCAGCATCGTGTTGGCACCTGGTGTTCACACGCTTTACAACGACCCTGGCAGTGCTAGCACCAGCCTCGCAAGCTGGGGTGCTTCCAAAACCCCAACTACTGCTGAGCTGATTCAGTTCAACCCGGCCACGGTCGGCGGTGTACTGCTGCCACGCGGTTGCTCCCTGTGTGGCGCTGATCTGCGGAAGGTCACCATCCGCCCCAACTGGGTGCCGGCTAATGCAGACGAAGCGGCTGATTACAGCAACCGCCGCGAGATGCTGAAGATCACCGGCACCGGCTACTTCTTCGGCTTCACCATCATGGACAAGGTGGGCTCAACGAGCAGCCACCACCTTCTGTCCGGCTTCGGCTTCGCTAGCAAGGCCGAGCTTGATGATTTCTACGCCAAAACCTTGAGCGCCGTTGGTGATGGTGCCGATCTGGCAGCCACACTGACCAAAACCCGTGGCACCGAGTACCAGATCGTTGGCCCAATCGACCGCACCCAATCGCCTACTGAGGCATGGGACACCACCAGCAGCGCTTCGCCCTACATCTTTAACTGCTCGATCCGCTCTAACTACGGTCTTGGCGGCGCCTTCATGGATGGCGGCAAGGTCGAAGGTCTTAAGAGCATGGTCACCGCCAATTTCACTGGCGTGAGCCTGCAGAAGGACATGACCTGCTGGCAGCGTTACACCGGCAGTTCATGGACCACTACTACTTATGAGCAATACATCGCCACTGATCCTGACAACGTTCGGATGAAGCCCGAGCGCATTAGCCGTCACATTGCAGCAATCAATAACGCCTTTATTCAGGAAGTCAGCATCTTCGCTATCGGTCAAGGCATTCATCACTTCACGGATCTTGGCAGCGAAATCACGATCACCACGAGCAACAGCAGCTTCGGCGGTTGCGCCGCTATTAGCAAGGGCTACAAGACTTTCGCATTCCCGCTAGACCGCAACTGGACTGTTGACGCTGTTCGTGTACCGCTCAACTTAAGCGAAAAGACCGGCAACATTCGCCGCGTTTATCTCGGCACCATTGCCTCAATCACCAGCAGCAAGATCACGCTGGAGACCGCGCTTGCGGTTGATTCCACAAGCGACACCGTGCCAGCAGTTTTGCTGCGCGATGGCTACACACTGGCGGATGGCACACGCGTATGGGTTGAGAATCCACTTGGCGATGATTGGCGCACAAGTCTGACAGCATCGGCATGGAGCGCTACCAACGCTGATGAGATCAATGTTTCTGGCGCCCTAGAGCAAAGCGGCACTGATGACGCACCTGGCATCAATCCTGACACTGGCCTAAGCGTTGCTGTTGGCAAGCGTGTTTACATCCGCCGTTTGGTGGACACGCGCACGCCTGAAGAGCGGCGGTTGTCAATCAAGCTCAACAACACCGCAGTTGCACGCCTGCCGCAGCGTAATTTCATCGTTCAAACCGATCCCGGTCGCGCTGGTGGCGCCATCGCCGATCTGTTTGGCACAACTGGCGATGACGTAATTCTGGTTGGCGCCACTGGCATTGGCGATACTGCATCAACTGGTGTGGCCAAAACCTCTGAAATCACGCTGCGACGTGGTGCGCCAAATGTAAGTTACGCCTCCAGCACTTACTACCGCGCCGGCACAGTTGTCAAATATCAAGGCAAGCATTATCAAGCGCTGAAGGATCAAACTACTGCAAGCTCAGGCGGCCCTGATCCTGCGACCTGGGGCGAAACCTTCGTTCACATGCCCTCTGATTACAACGCAGAGGACAATACTGCCAACGATGCGCCGATCATTCTGCTCGACACTGACACCAGTGACGATGCCAATAGCGAAACGCTTGGCGTCAATTTCACCACTGGCTGGACATCTGCCGGCACGTTGCGCGATCAATACCGCACTGCGACGGATTATCTCGGTGTTTATGGCTTCCTCGTGGCGCTGGGCTTTAGCAGTGCTGCTGCACATTCTGCACTGGTGCCACAAGCTGACGCAGATCGAGATCGCGACCCCACTAGCTCTGCTGATTTCCCTACCCCGCCATCCAGCGGAGCCGCAAGCGGACTTGGCAACTGGGCCATTGAATTCCGACGCCCGAGTGTGTTACGCCTTTATGGCCATGCTTGGGAATGGGCGGGCTTCCTGAACTATTCCAAAGCGCTACCTGCTGCACAGCAGGAGCTTGGCGCACAGAATAAGTTCACCTATTACTTCACCAGTGATAGCGGTGGCCGTGTGGTGCCGCAGGGCTCGAACGAAGATGGCTTCAACATTACCCCGCGAGGTCTGGAGGACATTGAAACTGGCGCCACGTTGACAGTCGATGCGATCGGCTCGGCAACGCTGGATGATTTTCAAGTCACAGATTTCCCCAATGGATTGACGGCTAGCACCCTTGAGGTAGATGAGCTGATCGTTCGTAACACGGTTGACCTGCCAAGTGCTGCAACCACAACTGAGGTCGCGGGTGCGGTTGAGCTTGCCAGCGCTGCTGAGCTGCGTAACTCCACGTCAATCAGCGGCAATAATGATACGCAGCGAAACAACAGCATTAACGCTGATCCTGTTGTTGTCACCAAGAAAGGACTTGAATACTGGAAGACGCACAACCGTCTAGTTAGCGCCAGGAGTGGCGTGCAATATGTCTATGTTGATCCCGTAAATGGACGCGATGTTACTAGTGTCAACACGCTGCTTTCAGACCCCCCGACATCAGCGACTGACAACAAGCCAGTCAAGACTTTGCGAGCTGCCGTTAATTACGCAAATGCTGCTTACAGTTCTAGTGAGACTGTCGAGTTTCGCATTGGCCCTGGCATTTATCTCGAAACTGGTGCTATTACTTTTAATTCGATAACACTCATTCGAGCTTGGAACTTCAGCACTCAATCCTACCTTAACGATGACGAAGCCGGCGGCACCGTTCCGTTCATGGGTCAAGCCGCAGATGGTAAATCATGGAATCAAACTAGGGCGTATTTTACAGACAAAACAAATCATCCTATTTTCCTTTCGCGACCTCGCATTTCTTTCGCTTATACGCCAGAAAGAGCGTTTTTAAGACTAGAGCCGTTACGGCTTGTGTTTCGGGAAAACGCAACAGTTACTGGCGTGGTTTGGTGGGGGACAATGGAAACGGTTGTAAGTGATGATATTCCTGATAGCTTTTTTACAAGTAGGTCTGCTGTGTCAGACTGGCGAGTTGACGCAAAAGCTGCGCCAGATGATGCAATCAACTATCTTATTTTAGAAGAACTTGCAACAAGCACTAGCAGCGACGTGACGACAAATGGACTGGAATACATTGAATCACAAGCTTGCATGGTAGCGAATAAAGATTTAACATTGTCCAATATCGCTATTGACGCAATCTCCCCCTGCAATCTACGATTCAATAGCACCCAAAATGGTTCGATCATTCAAACAAAAGGCGAACCCGTAAAAGCGCGTGGCCTTTGGTTTATTGGTAATACAAATGTCAGCTCAAACCTTGCAGGCGCACCTAAATTGCGCGGACAATCTACTTACCAAATTACGGGTTTTGCCGAATCCTTGTTTGACATAGATCAAGAACTAAACAAGCAAGAGGGGGTCACGCTTAATCTTGGCGGATTTCGTGAAATTACTGGTGGCACGGGGTCTGACGCTGACTACAACTTTGCTTGGAACAATATCCACTTAGTTAATAACGCGATGGCTTATCCAACTACTGCCAATGATACGTCACCTGAAGGGGCAGCATGGAAAACGATTGGACCAGCCGTGCAAGGCTTCTTTGGTACGCCCTACTTTGTCGCTACAACAGGCGGTCTTCATTGGCACGATGGTTTTATAACTTCCGCTGATCACTATCAGGGGTTTGCGGGTAAGTTTGGTAATTATGGAACTTACAATAACGCTTCTCTGAACAATAGAGCAAAAGGTATTCAAACAATAATTGATGGTTTCACGGTTAGGTCCTGTCGTAGACATTATTTCTTGCGTCAAGCTGGAACAGCGACGGAGCCGGCTGATTCAGGCTATCCAGCAACCCCAGGGGATATTGGATCACAAGAAGACTTCGATGCTCTTAATGTTGAAGTAACTCCTATCGCCAAGGGGATTGATGTCGACAAACCCCTTACCGCTTTCCGCAGCATCAAGCTATGACCTATTCCTGGACCTTCAAAAACCTGCGCGTCGCCGCCCAGCAAGGCGACCTTGCCGATGTAATGGTCAGCGCTGACTACCGCATTGGCTACACCGCCGACCGCTCTCGGTGGGTGTATCACTACGGCAGCGTGGATTTTGCCCCAGCAGATCCGGCGCTGTTCACCGAGTACGCATCAATCACTGAAGAGCAGATGATCGGCTTTGTCGAACAGACGCTAGGCGATGAGTTGGCGACAATCCAAACGGCATTACAAGCTGAGTACGCCAACCCAATTACTACCCGTTCTCTGCCTTGGGAGCTGGCGTTAGACTTTGGCGAAGGGTAGTCTTTCGTCGCTGTGGCTAACACCAAGATCACCGAGCTGACGCAGCTCACCAATCCTGTCAGCACTGATGTGCTGCCAATCGTTGACGTAGCGGCAGACGTTACCAAGAAGATCAGCATTGCGGATCTGCTGAAGAACGCATCGGCTGGTACTGCTGCAGCACCGGGCATTGCGTTTGACGGCGACAATGCCGGCATCTACTCCCCCGGCGCAGACCAAGTAGCCATCTCGACTAATGGCACTGAAAAACTCCGCCTCACATCGGACGGGAAGCTGGGTGTGGGGACCAGTAGCCCTGGCTCGTTATTAGAGCTTTCCGGCTCCGGCAGCGCATCCGAACTCCGCCTTCGCAGTACAGATACAACAAACGCAATTATCCGTTCCTACGTCAATTCACTTGAGGCAGGCAAGATTGCTTTTACGTCTGGCCGCGAACTGTTTATTGAAACTGCAGGCGCCGAACGCCTCCGCATCACATCGGACGGGAAGCTGGGTCTGGGGACTAGTAGCCCGGTAGATAGGTTGCATGTAGATGGGCGGATTGCTGTAACTTCAGACTCATCTGCACCAACAACAGGCGAGGCGTTCTTTTACAAAAGCGCAACAGGTGCCGTAATGTCTGGCTTTGGAGCCAGTATTGAGACCGGCGGAGCCGGTAGTCGCCAAACCCGCTTAAGTATCGACTCCTCAGGCAACGTAGGGATTGGCACTACGAGTCCTAGCACTTTGCTTCATCTCGATACTTTGAATGAAGCAACTGCTATTACGGTTGCCGCCATTAGTTCTACAGGCGGCCAGTTGCGTCTTGGAATAGGAGCTAAAAGTAGCGGTTTTCAATCTATCGTCGCTACAGGCAATGGTCTTGATATTGGTACAACACTTGGAGCCCCAATCACATTCTTTACAAACGGCACAGTAAACGAACGCGCCCGCATCGACAGCTCCGGCAGGTTGTTAGTTGGCACGTCTAGTACGCCTGTCTCTTCTACTGTCGTCCTTCAGGGACGCAGTGGCGCTACTACCTCTGAGGCGATTTTGCGTCTTTGCCGTGGACAGGACACTCCTGCTGATGGAGCACTTCTTGGTGATCTGAGTTTTGGTGATTCAAATAACGGAGATGCAGCTCGGATATTTGCTCAGCGTGATGGAGGAACGTGGACCTCTGCGAGTAGCCGACCTAGCTGCCTAGTGTTCTCCGTTACTGCGGATGGGGCGTCATCACCAACCGAGGCGATGCGTATCAAGAATTCGCGCATCATCAATATTGCCAACACGCCCGTTTATGCTGATAACGCTGCCGCTAAAACTGGCGGCCTTGTTGATGGAGATGTGTATCGCACCTCCACTGGCGACCTGAAGATCGTTTACACCTGATGCCAGCTTCCATAAAATCGCCCGATCCAACGCTTCTCTGGTGTACCAAGTGCAAGGAATTCTTGCCTCTTGATCAGTTCTGGCCTGATCGCAATGCCGGAGAATCTAGGCGCGGTGCTGACGGAATCAAGCGCACGACGCGGTGCAAGACCTGCAAAAATCAGGAATACGTCGGCATCGACCCACGTCGCAAGCTGCTTTACAACGCACGGAATCGTGCAGCGGACCGCGGATTGGATTGCGATTTGAAAGTTGGCGACATTGTGATCCCGGAGATCTGTCCAGTTTTGGGCATCCCAATCTTTGCTTCTGTCGGCAAGGGTCGCGTCTCGATGAAGGACAACTGGAACGCACCAACGCTGGATCGCATTGATCCATCAGGCGGCTACACCAAGGGCAATGTCAAGGTCATTTCAGCTCGTGCCAACTTCCTCAAGAATGACGCGAGCTTAGAAGAGGTGGAAGCAATCTACTTCTACATGAAAGCTAACCTCAGCCAGACCCAGTAACCCTACTCACTAAAAGGGTGGGCAGCCGACCCTTCCCAACTGGCTGCAACCCGATTACGCTTACACAATCGCAAGCATTTCAATGCCTGACACCAACCCCGCACCTGGCATCGACTTCCCCTTCACTGTGTGGAAGGTCGCCAATATGGAAAGAAATCTTGATGACATCGGAACGGTCTTCACGGTGCATTACACCGTGACGCACTTCCGCGATGGCGAGCAAGCTGGCGCTTATGGCTCCATCGGCCTTGAAGCCCCAGAAGAGGGAACTGGCATCCCTTACGCCGAGCTGACCGAAGACACCGTGATCGGCTGGGTCAAATCGCACTTCGGCGATGAAAAGGTCGAAGAGATCGTCCAGGCACTCGACGCCCAGATCAGCGAGAAGCTGGCGCCTACTAAGTCCGCTGGCGTGCCTTGGGGCTAATGCACCGCTGGATTGCTACTGCTGGCGCCATCGTTGCAGCATTGTCTGTGATCGTTGGCGCCACTGTGGCTATCGAGACGCGGTATGCCAAGGCGCAAGAAGTCAAGCAGCAGCTTGATGAGTATTACGCGCGGCAAATTAAGCTGCGCATTCTTGAGATTGATTTGAAACCGCAGCAGACGCCTGCTGATCGAGCTTTGCGGCAGTACTTGGTACAAGAGCTGCAGAAAGGCGATAGGTAGTTAAAGTTGGTTTAGCTTTCTACGCATCGACATGGCACTAGGACTTAAAGCTGGATACGAGGTCGCCGATCTTGGCTCGCTGACCCAAGCTGGCGTTAGCAGCAGCGAAGTTACTACTGGCCTTGATCTTGCATTTCAAGTGACTGTATCTGGCATCGGCACAAGCGTGACGATCAGGCTTGAAGGCAGTGTTGACGGCACTAATTATTTCAACCTTGATGAAAGTGAAACCAATACTACGCTGACCGCTAACGGCACCTACGGCTACGCCTTGAGTGGATGCCCAGTTCAATACGCAAGGCTTCGCCTTGTCAGCATTGACGGTGGTACGCCTACCGTGTCCGCCAAAGTTGGTTCAATGTAATGAAAAACTTAAGAACTAGCATCAACACAGGACTAAGAGGCGGCGAGCCGGGCGGGCCTGCTATTCTGCGAATTCTTTTGTCGCAGTCTGGGTTAAAACTGCTAACGCAGGATGGTAAATTTATTGCGTTGAATGGATAAAGATGGCAGTAAAAGCCAAGACGGGCACGGGCAGGCTTGAGCACCAAGCTGGCCGGCCTAAAACGACAAGCCAAGGCATGGGACAAAATTCACGCCCGCAACGTCGCGGCAAGAAAAAGCTGCGGGGGCAGGGTCGCTAGTCTGTATAAGTAGCCATTGCCGCCATGATCGAAGTCATTGCCGCAGTGGCCGGCGCGTCTATTACGGTTGCCGCGATGGGGGCGGCCGGGTTTAGCCGTAAGTCAGATGAAGCGCGCGACGCTGTAATCAGACTTACAAGCGCCGTCGAGCATATTGCAACACAATTAGAGGTATTGCATTCGGATATTAAGGAGGATAGAAAAGAATTTTTCTCTCGTCTTAATACCGTTGAGCAAAGGGTCTCTAAGCTGGAAGTGCGTCCACCCTCTTGCTAATTATGGACTTTATTCAGCATCCTGCTTTTTGGATTCTCGTAGCAGCAGCTTCTGAGCTGATCGCCCTTTCCCCGCTAAAGGATAACAGCATTATTCAGCTTGTGTTCCATGCGCTGCGTGCGCTGAAGGGAAAAAAGCTCTGATCAGCTTTGGCAAGCCAAGCTGGCAGCGTCGACTGGAACAGGCCATCAGGCAATGGTGGTTTGAGCTAACGCTGCCAGCCAAGCTTGATCAAGCTGAAGCAGAGTGGCACGCAACGCAACCACCTGCGATCGAACCGCCTGTCATCATCGAGCACCCGGTTGATCCTGAACTACAAACTGGTGATAGCCGCCTCCTCGGTGGCGCAATAAGTATTCACGCACCTTGGAGCGATGACGCAAAACAAAATCCGCCTTCTTGATTTATTCAAGTATTACAAGGCATTGCCGCATCAAATGGCGGCGTTGACTGAGCTTGAGGACGCGATCAATAAAGCAAATCCGCACATCCTTGGTCGCGACCAAGGTTGGTTCAAGACCTGGAGTCAAGGCGGCAAGCAGGGGGATTATGCGTCAGCGCTAAAACTTATTAAAGAATTTGAAGGCTGCCATCTCACCGCATACCCTGACCCGCTTAGCGGCGGCGAGCCTTACACCATCGGTTACGGCACCACTCGCTACCCAGGTGGCCGGCGTGTCAGTCGTGGCGACAAGATCACCGTGATTGAAGCGGACATGTTTGTTCGCACTGAAATTGATCAAATCGCAAAAAAGCTCAGCGAAACGGTGCCGCATTGGTCGGCGATGACAGACGGGCAGCAGTCTGCGCTTATTTCGTTTGCGTATAACCTAGGGGCTGGCTTCTATGGCACTGCTGGCTTCGAGACCATCAGCAAGCGATTGCGCGAACGCGATTGGAGCGCAGTGCCATCAGCCCTTGAGTTGTATCGCAATCCGGGTACGAATGTGGAGGCTGGTCTTCTTCGTCGTCGTCGTGCGGAAGGAGAACTCTGGCGCTCTAGCTTGCCGAAGCAGCCTGAAGTTCAGCAAGATCCTGCCAAGCTGACACCAAGCAGCCCGTTTAGCGCTCGACTGACGCCGCACATCACGTTAGGCGAATTTGCACTTGGACAGGAAGCGCGCAGGTTCGATCACCAGTATCAGGTTGATACTGCGGCTGAACTGGCGGCATTTCTTGAGCGGGCGCGAACGGCCTTTGGGGGAAAGCCGGTAATTGTTACAAGTGGTTACAGACCGCCTGCTGTTAATCGCTCAGTTGGTGGTGCAAAGAACAGTGAACATTTGTTTAGCGGCCCTGGAACTGGCGCTGTTGATTTTTGGATCAATGGAGCAGATATGCACGCTGTTGAGAAATGGTGTGATCAAAACTGGCCCTTTTCTCTTGGTTATGCTGCGCCAAATTTTGTTCATCTCGGTCGCCGTGCAGATGGACAGCGCCGTCGCTGGGACTACAGCTAAATAAATCTGCCTGCCTGATCTCTTTTTCGGCAAACCTTGATATATGTGTTTTCATAGCGAGGAAGCCATTGAAGATTCTCCGCCCTATTGTCAATTGGATTGTTATTTATGTGATCAATGTGATAGCAGCCAGACCGCTTGCCTTGGGTGCCAGGGCATGGCGGCAGAAAGGCATCTGCCACCAGCTGGTGAACTTTTACACATTTAACTTTACTATTTTTTGATAAAACTACATGAAAGTATCGAGGTGACTGCTGCGGCTTTAGCACTCTTCCTTTGAATCGATGTATTGCTTGCCCATTCCAGCGCCACCCAGGCAAACTCCTGACTTGCCCTTGATCCGAAACTTCGTATAGCCCCTCGTACCCGACAACAGGGCGCCATTGCTCTACAATGCCTTCCATCAGCTCAGTTTGGGTGAGTTGGTCACGCTTCAGAGGCGGCAACCTGCTGAAGCACCAAAATCTTATCAGGTCTACAGTCGGGCTGTCCCGTCCTTTATTGAATGATCCTCCACGACCGCGAAATTCAGCGCCTCATTGAAGAGGAGCGGATGATCGAGCCCTTCGAGCCTGAACTGCTCAATCCAGCTTCGCTTGATCTCAGGCTTGGCGACAACATCATGGTTGAAGTTGAGCACACGCCAGAGCTGCAGCTTCAGTCGATTGCGCATTGCACCGCTGAGAACCCTTACTGGCTAGCGCCTGGCGAGTTTGTATTAGCCGAAACCCGCGAAACGTTCAACATGCCCAATGATGTTTGCGGTATGTTTTGCCTTAAATCTTCTCGCGCTCGTGAAGGTTATGAGCACAGCCATGCAGGATTTGCAGATCCTCTGTGGTCCGAAAGTAAGCTAACTTTGGAGCTTGTTAATGCTCGTCGATTGCATTCTCTTCCGCTATATCCTGGCTTAAAAATTGGTCAGATGGTTTTTGTCATAACTGCCGGAATCCCTGATATTGACTACGGAAAAGTGGGACACTACAACGGTCAAGCCCGCGTGATGCCAAGCTGGGAGCAGCCTGCCTAGCTACCCTGTAACCGAGCCTTGTCTCGTTGGTTATGGAGCACCAGATCGATGGCGTCGAACTGGTTAGCAAGAAAGTAACAAAACAACGATTCAGGGCATCAATATTTGAAGCGTGGCATCACCGCTGCGCCTACTGCGGCAAACACGCTACAACGATTGATCACGTCAAACCAAAATCAAAAGGTGGGCTCACAGTTCCTCAAAATTGCGTGCCCGCTTGTTTGTCCTGCAATGCCTCGAAAGGCTACATGTCGCTCTGGAACTGGTGGACGCACCAAGACTCTTGGTGCTGGCATCGCGCGCAGCAGGTTTACGAGTGGATCACTGGCATCGGCTCCCTTTCATCTGTTCAATATAAATTTGCGCCTGCCATAAATCATTGGAATACCGGCAGATAGCGCCACCCGGCATGCAAGCGGCATAACGCACCTCGCCGATACCGGGTTCTTCTCCGGTTTCGATGTAATAGCCGTCACCGCAATCAATCGCGTTTGAAGGCACTGCAGTCTTTTGCGAATCGTCCACCGGATGATCGTCCTTCAGGAAACCCTAAATCACATTTTGCCGCAGATGCCTTCCAGTGGATGCATTGATAGCAGAATGGTTTGCTACTGCTGATCGCTCTGGCATCGGCGTAAAGTACCTCCGCTTCAAGCGTGGCCTGCTCTAGATCGGTGGACAGCAGCGCCAGGTCAAGCTTCCCTTCCTTGGTCTTAATGCGTACCCGCCAGCCAGATGGTGACTCGTAAAGCACCATCCGACCGGCGTGGTAACGCAAACTAGCCATTGATTACACGGGAATATCTTGAAGCTTACTGATTAACTCTTCAATTGTCCCATCGTTTGTGATATAGCGATCAAATTCGCTGTAGTTATCGAGGGAGCCTTCGCTGGCATGATCGAATGTACGTACAGTGTGCGTACGATCAATGCGCCACATTTCGCCGCCGAGCAGCTTGATCATTTTTGCATCGTTGGGGAAGCGCACGTCATCAGCAACGACGGCATCGAACCGTGACGCGCGACCTTTCCAGCAGCGCACCCATATTTCAGGATGAATGCATTGCCGCCCCCACTCGGTGCCAAGCGTCTGCAGCATGTGCCGCACGCTGACACCAGCATCACCGACGACCACTTGCTTGGCCTGGTGGACGAGATAATTCGCCCCATGCTCGTCATAGCCAAGCGATTCCAGCATTGGAATCAGCATTAGCTTGAGCGTTTCAGCAAAAGGCACAATCGTGTACCCTCGCTTTTTAAGCTCACTAGCAACGGTCGATTTGCCCGACTGCGGCGCCGGGCTGTAAAGGCCAATGATTTTTTGCATTAAACAATACCGGTTTCAATGTGACCAGCGCGCATAATCTGCGCTGTGTCATTTTTGAATCGTTCCCAAAGTCCCGTGTAAGTCCCTTTCAAGCCGGGCTCCTCATTGGCGCGATCGTACAGTTCGTACAGATAATCCATAAAATCAGCTTTGCCGTTTTCGATCTGCCATTGCGGCAGCTTCTCGCAAAGCGTCTCTGCGGTCAGGGGCTGGACAGCCCCAATAAACGACTTTTCCATCGAAAAACCAAGGCTTGAAATAAGTGTCGACACCCCAAATCACGGGATGGGCGCCGAATGACCCGACGCCTGCGCTAGGCAGGTACATGCACTAGCGATCGGCATCAGGCAAATGGTAGAGGCGCTCAAGCTGCATGGATAGTGGCTCGTCGTCTTCTTCATACTCTTCTTCGGTTGGCATCGCACGATCTGTGTGATCCCGCAAAATCCAAGTATTCAAGCTGCTGTGCTGCTTAACCGCGATGTAACCGATTCGAGGAGAACCGGCAAGCCAACGGATAAGAGCCGCCTCAATCGGATTCAGGAATGGGTGGCCACGCATAATTCGTTTTGGAGTAAAAGCAAGGAGCAGTCCCGCGCGTATTCTGATCCGCCTTCAGGTAGACCGAGGTCGCAACGGCCAATCCAGTGCAAGCATGCCGCACATGGGCCGCCGTTGGGAACCTGTCTGTATTTATTCTTCATTGCGATTTCAGCGCGACCTGATGGTGTCGCGCGATAGCAACGATCGCAATAGACCGGGGCGGTGGTCTGACAGGAGCAACTGAGGCAGGGGCGGCAGTTCTTGGTAATTGCCATTAGTCATCAGCACTGAAATAAGAGCATTCAGCGGCGAAATCATCGCCAGCTTCCGGCACATCTAAATCGCAACGCCCGTGCCACCAATGCGCGCAATTGCGGCAATCAACAGCAGAAGGCTGAGCGGATACTGCAGCACGACGAATGCGCCGACGAGGAGCAGGGATGTGTCGCTTCAATTCTGGCCATAATTGCCGATGCGTCATGCCAAGACGCACTTGGTTTACAGATTGATGCGTAACACCAAGTTCCTTTGCCAATTCGGCACCAGATCTGGAGTCAGTAAGAATTAGCTTTACGTCTTCGGCTGTAAGTTTTTTAACACTTAATGGTCTACTGATTGAATCTTTGTCAACAATTACTTCGCGCTTTAATTGACGGTCATAATGCACCGTCCATTTATGACCGCAGCATTTGCACTTCAGCCAGTACGTCTTGACTGGTGAATTATTTTTCCAGTTATGAGTTGATACGATCCGGCGAAATGTGTGCGTGCAATACTGCTCCACTATTTCACCACCTCAATCTCGGCCAGTGGCCAGCGCGCTGCTGCGTATCGCTTTGCTTTGGTGGCTGATTCTGCGGGAATGCTGAATTTCATTGGCCGCGCACCAGATTGCTTTACGATTAGGTTGAACAATTTTGTTTTTGCTTTTGCAGGTGCTCTGCTGATGCCCTCTCCGTGCTGGGTCTTGCCAGCATCTTCCTCTACCCAATGCATGACGAAAAATGGAATGGATTAAGAACAGCATCCCGCCGGAGCAGGAACTTCAATACGAGCTGGCTGCACGTTCAATGACTGAACGCGAGGCCAGCATGTTTCGCACCTGCATTATGTATCAAAACATGTTGCAGCAGGCGGTTTGGGAGATTATGCGCCTTGAACTGGCACTTGAAGATCTGCAAGCGCAAGATCCCTCGCTTCGGCCTTGATTTCATCGAAGATCGTTTGACCAAGTTCTTCCAGTAGCAGTTCCTCAAATCTGCGCTGGAATACGGTCGTAAAATTGGAAACAGGCGCTGCTTGCTGCTGCGGTGCATCCAGCATTTGCTTTACTTGGGTGGCAAAAGCAACGCAGATGCGACGCTTTTTCTTGACCCGATGAATCCAGTCCTTGTCGGCGGGAATGCCGCTGGCGTGTTCGCTGGCTAGTGCCTCGCTGACTTTCTCATCCATTGACTGGACAGCGATGACCAGTTCAGCGTGAAGATTTCTTGCTTCAGATGGTGTCAGCTCATAGATTTGGTGAAGGCTGACTTCACGTTCAAGTGATTTGCTGTTGAAGGTAAATTCCATAATTATGGGTAGAAAGGGGCGACTGATGCCGCCCGTGGACTGATCAGAAGGGGATTTCCGAATCGATATCGAGCACGGCGCCACCAAATGCAGTCGCAACTTGCTGCGCAGCTTGCTGTACGACCGGAGGTGGTACAGCGGCGGCAGGTGCGGGTGCTGGTGCTGCGGGTGGTGCAGCGGGTGCAGCCTGCTGGACACGCGAATCCGGCTTGAAGCTCAAGCTCAAATACGGCTTGCCAGCTTGTGATTGCTTGCGCCAACCCGAAATCCGAATAGGAATTTCTTGCCGCTCACCAATTGGTTGGCCATTCATCAGGTACTGCGCAAGCGCATACGCCTGATCCGCAGGTACATTCAGAATCCCGTCATAGTTGGGATAATTCTTGGAAGCGTCGTAACGCTCACCAAGGCGCTGTTGAAGTTGCTCTGCGGTTTGTTGAAACAGCGCACCACTAGCGGTAAAGGTCAAGAGGCTACCTCCAGGTTTTTGGGTTTCCGACCACGACGAGGACGCAGGGCATCCTCAGGGGTTTTTTCAATGCACATGACGTAACAGCCGAAGCCGTCAGCGTCTTTGCGCATTGAGTAGCGCACTGCTGCGCTGTCTTTGGTCATCTGACTGACGACCTGGGCGATCGTGGTTGGCTTGTACCCCTCGCCCGTTTCCGAATTATAGAACGAAACGGAGATGGCGTCACCTGGCTGCATGGCCAAAATCTCAGCGCGCAGTGGGGTGGTCTTGCTCTTGCGACGTACGCGCTCTTTCACTTGTTCCATCGATACTCGCTCGAATTCCGGCATAACAAAGAAAACAACATATACCCTACACTCTTGCTTCGATTGCAGCAACCAATTGCGCGTGCTCGGGCTGCGTTAGCTCGCCGCTAGCAGCAAGCTGATCAACCCGCTTACGCATTGCCGGCATCTGATCCGGCGTACCTTGCTGAATCGCTGTCCAAGCAGTCTGGTAATACCCAGTCGGCTGCAGCTTTTGAATCAGCTTCCGCCGCTTCGGTGGCTGCCATTCGCAGATCACCTCTTCGCGGATATCGGGGCTGCCGAACACACGAATACATGGCTCGTTCCTGCGCTTTGGAAACGGCATGATGTCCGTCGTCGCATACAGCGTCACGCGCTTGCCAATCCAAGCCTGGACATCGCTGCCAAACATTGCCCGGATCGCAACGGCATTCACCTTCGGCAGCACAAGCTGCATTGCAGTCTCAGAGAAGGTCATCAAAACCTTGTCCTCGACTCCGTTCTCACCTTCAATCTGCTCCCTGGCAACCGAAGCAATCGTGTAGGTTGCTTTGCCGTTCGGGATCAATCCAGCCTTCAAAAAACGGCCGGGATACAGCTCGTCGAAGTTCATGAAAAGTCCTCTTCGCAGAAAATTCCGCAATCAATAGTAAATTTTTTCATTGGACGGCCTTTCTGGCGAGGATGAAGCTCATCCAGAAAAATACGCTCATTATTGACGCGAACTAATTTTGCGCCAATTTCTCTTGACTGCATAGCTCTTGCCTCAAACACACTTGGATGATGCTTGCGGACATGATTCCAGTATGTTGGCGAACTGGCTTTTACACATCCAATGCAGTTTGCGTTGGGATATCCAAGGCGATAAACGCGAGGCAGTTCAATACCGGCGGCAAGAAGGATTTCAAAGCATCTTTGTTTGCTAATTTTTTGCTCAATAAGTACTGGCAATAAATTGTTGCGTTCAGTTAATACAAACCGCTCATGGCGCTCAATTTCGTCATAGGTGAAGCCAAGGACATGCCAGTCAGGCTTGTGCTTCTCTTCCCATTGCTGCCTAGCATGTTTTTTTAGCTCCATAGTGCATGGAGCGCCTTGTGGGCTAGACATGAATTTTCGATGTGCCCATACTTCTACAGCAGAGCAAGATGGATGCTTTTCGTTCACTGCGGTTTCAATTGGATGCCCAAGCCAACTTTCGACATCTTTCAAGAAGCGGCGATTGTCGTCGTCTTCTTCAGCAACGGGATTGTTGACTATTTTGATTTGATTTGTTTCTGAATATTTTTCAATAGTTTTTTTTGCAGCAACCGCACTAGCAGCGCCGCAAGAGAACCAGACAACAATCAACTCGTCAGGTGCTGGCGTGTTCATTCAAGGCCCTCCAGTTCAAGGTCATCAGCATCAGTAGCGTTCGCCGGATCATCCGCATGCGCCCAGCGCGGGACATCCATCTCAACAGCGCCCCAAGATGGCCAAATGCCAGACTCCCAACAGCGCTTCAGCGTCACGATCGCTTCCTCGCGGCGGCGATGACCCTCTTCAATAAGGTCTTCGTTCAGGATGTTGACGCTGGTGTTGTGAGGCCACTGCCATTCGTAAGCAATCAGAATGATTTGCTCAGGCGGCTTGCCGTAGCGATTCTTAAACCCCAAGCTGTAATGCGCCATTTGCAGGTCGTATGCCAATGAATACGACTGCGCCGCAAACATCCTCGGGTTCGCTGATCTGGATTTCTTCAGATCGATAAGCAGTCCACGCTTGGGATGTTCGATGTCGGGTTTATACCGGCATTCGATGTCGCAATCTTCATCGAGCCAGAAGTGTGGATCTTGTCCTTCGCCGCCCCTAATCAGAGGTGCGGCATCTGGATCGCGCATTAGCGCTTCGACCACTCTGAGCGCGTTGTCTTCCCAGTCGCGCGTGATCACCTCACGCTGACCGGCTTCGGCTTGGAACTCAGCCCAGATCGCTTTTCCCTCCTTTGTGCGGCGATCACACTGCGGTGCAACCAAGTACCGCTTTTCGTACTCCTCGGGTTCAGTAATCAAGCAATCGACCAAGCTGCCTTGACGCATCGCGTCCGTGGGCTGGAACGCGGTGCGATCTGGATCGACAAACTTGGCCCAGTAATCACGCGGCGTACCGCTAATAAGTGCCTTCAGCTTCGATGCCGAAGCCGCAGGGTGTGAATGGTAATCAAGCACGGTGGGTGTAGTCCCTTGCGAGTTTGACATTTTCGACAGCAGCATGAAGTGCAGCAAATACATGCGCCATGCCGTCCTGCCAATAAATCTTGCCCAGCACTGCGTCTAGCTCCTCTCGGATCGGGACCAGTGCGTCTCGAACTTCGTTTGGTGTCATAAGTGGATAAAGGTACATATAAAGGCTACCATGCCCTTAGCCGAATTGTCCAGCGTGGCCGCCGACCAGTTTGATCGCGACCTCATCTACTTCATGCATCGTGGTGGCATGAGTGCTGCAGCCATTGCCCGTGCGCTTGAAATCTCGTACGGGCGTGTCCTGCGTATCCTTAGGCCCCCAGTGTCGAAGCACGCCAGCAATGATGAAACAATTCGTAATTAGGTAGCTGGCCAATATCAGCAAGCGGATCAGCGCGACGCGATCTGACTCGCAATCGCACTCACTTGCCTTTTCGCCCAGTGCCTTTGCCAGTAGTCGCCACATGTTTGCCATGGTAGCCCCGTTCCTTTTCAAGGCACATCGCGTAACCCCTGATCGCCCGGCAGGGGCAAGGTCACTACCTCGGGAGGGGTGACTACCGGGCAACCCATTCAAGTTGATCTCACTACTGGGCTTCAAGCTCGGCGGCGATGGCGAGGAGTCGATCGCGCTCATCGTCTACTCCGTGTCGGTACATCAAATAGTCATCGCCGCGACACCACTGGGGAACGTCATAAGGCTGATCCGCAACAGCAGCTTGCAGGGCAGCGGCAATCGTTGCTTCAACCTCGTTGTGCGGGTTTTCGTCCATGCGCCGATAGGCGGCATCCAGAACTGCTTTTGCAGCGGGTGAAAGTTTAGGCATGGAGTCGTTCAGCCCTAAATGATTCCGGTAAGTTCCGAGTAGATCCTTCAGATTTCGCATCTGCTCTGGTGTCAACTGCGGCAAGTCGCTAACGTCTAGAACTTTTGACGTTTCCGTGCTGGAGCTGGTTTGCATGATGTGTTTATGTAGTGCAGCCTCTAGCGTCTCGATTCTGGTGCGTAGATCACGCAGCTCCTCCGACTCGGACTGAGCCAAGGCGGCATGTGTTTGGCGGCAGGCGTCGATCAGCGCAATAGCTTGCTCCCTAGCCCTGCGGCCACAAAGCTTTCCGAAGTCAGTCATCGAGCAGTCCTCCATCAACAAGGCCGTCGCACCATTCCTTGAATGGTGCTTCAATCTGCGCCATGGTCTTGTTATCGACGGTCTCTGGCTTGCGGATCATGGCAATTGCTAGACCAAGAGCATCGCCAAGACGATTCTCCAGCGTGTTCAGTGGTACAAACTTGTAGTCAGTCATTAGAGTTCCTCACTGCTTGGCTAGCAGACACATAACCTGCGCCGGCTTGTTGTCATAAAGCCTTTGACAAGCGTGCCACTTCTGTGGAAGCCACCACCAATTAAACGCAATTAACGCTGCCAAAAAGGCAATAATCAGGAAAGCTTTTGGGTTAGTCATGATGTGCTTAATCGGAATCAGTACGAAGGGTCGGGGATGGATTCAAGGGCGCGGCGGATGATTTCTATGTGCTCATAGGAATAAAGTCCAGCGCTGTTGACTGGAGTTCTCCTAACTATTTCAAGCGCCTGCTCCTTCAAGCTCGGCGGCTTGGGGCGGCGACGCTCGCGTATGTGTTGCACCAACATTCTGCGCTGGTGTTTGGTGCCGCAAACAGGATCCGTTAAGGCAATCTCACAGCACGCCTCCAGCTCTTGGTCTGCGCCCCATTGGGCAGCGCGGCTGGCTACATCTTGCTCGTACTCCTGCCAGCGAGGATTGCCTGGCCGGTCGCACTCTTTGATCCACTGCTGCACCAGCTCGGGCGGCGGGATGAAGGAGTACTTCATCGCATCCTCACGCAATACTCCCCAGAGCTATACCACCCAAGCGGGCAAGACCGGCCACGCTTGTCGATCGCTTCCTTGTCACTGCCGCGACTTTGGACGCAATAGCTCCCGGAACTGTAATACCCAAGCGGACACATCCCCAGCCTCGGTATCGGTTGCGAGACAGCAAGCATTAGTACGAGATCAATCATCAGAAGCAAGCAAAAAGGACATCAAAGCAGCACGCTCATCAGCGGCAAGGCGCTCAAAAGCCTTCACAACTGACTTAGATGCAATGCTGATAACAAAACCAGGAAACACCAAAGAGAGCAAGCCAAGTCCAGCTACAACTAATCGATTTTTAATCGTCATGCTTTCGGCAATAATCTTCATCCCTTCACTTGCCTTCATGCCGCCACCTCCCTCACGTCAAATCCCAGCTCACTCACCTGGTAATCCCTCAGCTTTCGCAGCCACCGCCGCTGCTCGCCATCCCACCGGAACCCAGCATCCTTCGCTTTCTGTCGATCTTCATAGCTCACTAAAGCCATATACGTCTTCTTCGGCTCCAGCGCATTCGCAATCAGCAGCTCCAAATCCGGCTCGCGCTCCATCACCTGCGCCAGATAAATACAATCCGTCAACGCACGATGAGCAGCCCAAACTGGCACGCCATACGCAACCGCCAAATGCATGACACCCGGACGGGTCCGGTTTATACGGGGCCAATCAAAGTCCTCCATCGTGCAAAGCCAACGCCGCGTTAATGCAGGCAACGCCCCTTGCCCAAACCACTGCTGATCAAAATCAGCATTATGAGCAACCACGTAATCAGCATGCTTCTCCAAAGCGTAAAAATACTCAAGACCTGACCGCGCAGCCTGTGGCCGCTTTGTCAGTTCTGCCCTAATTCCATTGATATGCGCAACTGGATTCTCGTCCGTTGGCAACAAAAATGAACACTGACCTAAAACAGCGCGATCATCAACGCTAAATAAAATCCCACCTACTTCGATGCATCGCGCATCAGCAGGCGTGAGACCCGTGGTCTCCGTGTCGACAATGAATAAATTCATGGGTTAAGTAGTACGGCAACACCGTAGTAAGGGGCAAGATCGGAGTTAATCAGCTTGTGCCTAGCTTCAACAGCAGATACGGCCCAGATCACCTCGTAAAGGTTCAAACCTCGGAAGGCGAACACAAAACGACGATTAGTCATGCTTCGCCTCCACCCATCCGCCACACCAGTCAGACATATCAACTAAAGGCCAAGCGGCCTCCGCCAAGCAAGAATCAGGTGATGGTGGGCTATAGCGACACTCACCATGTCGCCGATATGCGCAATTTGCGCAGCTTTGCTCCTCTGGTGGCAGGTACTTCATCTCCGCGCCTCCACCACCTGCTGCGTACCGGAATGCGTACTGCCATGGTGAGCAGCAGCCTCAATGCCAAGCATCGCGAATGCCCAAGCAGCAATCACAAATGCACAGACATCGCCAAGTCGTCGTGCTGTCACGATCAATCCTCCGCAAGTCGAACCAGCGTGTGCCCAGCCAGCATGCTGCGCACCTTCACCAAAGCATCCGAATAATCCCGCGCCTCAATTCGCAGCGTCTTCACGAGCTGCGTCGAGCGGCTCCTCACTGTCGCCACAAACCGCCGCTCTTCTCTTAGTCGTCGCAATGCATCAGCACGACCGGGTGGCTCTGGCACCCCGCCGCGCTCAAGAATCTCAGTCCAATCCATAAAAGGTAAGCCTCGTTGGCCACCACACCCTAACCCATAATCTGCTTAAGCGCAATCCCGCTCATAATCCGTTGCGCGACAAAAGCGCGCCACTCGCGCGCAGGTGTAGAGGCTTTGTCGCATTGGATGACCCAGATGTGCTGCAGCAGCAGGGATCTGGGCTCTATCCTCCGCACCCTAGCGCGCGCTCCGCATCCTCCACGCTGCGCACCACAGCAGCAACACCACCAGCCTCCAGCACCACACGTCGCCAGTTCTCTTGCTCTGGTCTCACTCGACCAGTAGCCGTCTTCACCTCCAAGCTCACAAACTGCGCCACCCTCTGTCCCACCATCTCAGGCGTGATCGTCACAGTTCGCCATCCCAGCAAATCTCCACCACCCGGACTGCCAACGCCAAACTCAACCCATCGACCCGTCCTCGGATCCGGCAATTTACCGCAATTATTCCTAAACATTCGCACCCACGGCAGCTTCCCCAGCGCCAACCTGATCCGCTGCTGTATCGCCGTCTCGCTCATTCCGTTTATGTACCTCTCGCTACCGTAGTTCAAGCTGCGGCTATTCAGTGCAAGCGCACCTCGTTGAAATTAACGCCAAAATTATCTACCGCAGCGATACACCAGCAGAAGACCTGCCGGCTGATATCTACTCGCAACTAACCGAATTCATCCGTAACGATGACGACATCATCGACCTAGACGTAGGCGTATTCGTCTTGCCGCGCTGGGACGATGCGACTTCCTCGTAAAAAACGTGATCAAATTCACGTTCGCTGGGATCATCGCTGCGCGTACTGCGCTGAACACCTCGGCCGCTCCGGCACTCTCGATCACGTCATCCCCAAAGCACTCGGCGGCACTGCAGATCTCTCCAACGTCGTAAGTTGCTGCCTCGCTTGCAATAGCTCCAAAGGCCACCGCGACTGGCTTTCCTGGTATCGCGCTCAACCCTTCTGGTCCGCTACACGCGAATGGGCTATCGCTCAGTGGATTCAAGCTCCTTCAGAAGATCCTTAAGCTTGCTCACATAACTGCGCAGGTATGCGGCTAAATGCAAGTGCCTCGCATCACCCGTTTCAAAATATCCGACATTATGTCGATCAACCGCCTGTAGCGCTTCCTTGATCAGTGCGTTCCATGGCTCCCTCACCGGAGTATTCCACTCGCGGCGGCTCGCTTCGCCTCTCGTGCAGCCATTACTCGCTTGGCCCACCCTGGTTTATACCCCCGTTGACGGGCGATTGCTTCCAATTCTGACAGCGACTTAGCCGCAGCTTGCTCCCTTTTCTTGTCCTTAACCTTTAACCTCTCTAGCGCTGAAGCTGCAGTGTCTACGGTTGAAATTTTTACGGTCATTACAGGTTTGCCTTCGCGTTTGATATTTACATGTACCAAGTCAGCGTGAACAGCAGTAACCGTCCAAGGAAACCCATCCTCCCATGGCTGCATAGAACCCATTGGAGAATTAAACCGAACAACATCGCCAACCTTGATGGCTCCCATCTCCACCAACTCACCATCGACTTGCTCCGGCCCACGGCGCTCCACCGTCTGATAAACATGCCCGCACAACGGACACACTGGCGCTGGCTCATGGACGCCGAAACACATCGGACACTGCTTAATCGCCGGTACATCTTCCTTTTTCTTTCGTTTCTTTTTCGCATCTAACGTCCATTCACGCGCAATCTGCGGCGGACCATGTTCAAACACGCAGCCCGCATGATCTAAAACCGTGCAGTGCGTCTTGCCTGGTGCCAAGCGGAGTCCCCTGCCAATCGCCTGCAGGTAAAACGTCAAGCTCTTGGTTGGTCTAAGCAAAATAATGCATTCAATATTCGGTACATCTACTCCAGCTACCCATAGCTGGGCGTTGCACACAACATCCAACTTGCCTGCACGCAATCCTTCCAGCGCTTGCTTGCGCTCCTCTTTCGTTGACTTACCCGACACTGAAACCGTTCGATAGCCCGCCGCTGCAAACTGAGCAGCAACATGCTCTGCGTGACTGATGCTCACGCAAAATGCCACCGCTGGCCTGCCACCGCACATCTTTCGATAATGCTGCACGGCATCACCCGTGATGGATGCCTTGTCGACTGCCTCCTGCAGTTGCTCCAGCGCATAATCCCCGGCCCTGGTTCGGATGCCGCTTAGCTCTGGCTTGCTCGGAGCGAAATATTTAATCGGCGACAGCATCCCATCACTAATCAAATCAGCAGTGCTACAAGTAGGAATAATTCGATCAAACATCTCGCCCAGTCCGCGACCATCCAACCTGCATGGCGTACCAGTCAGCCCAAGTATTGGCGGATTCCCAGCAGCAGCCAATACCTGCTTATAGGTGTTCGCAACCGCAAGGTGACACTCATCAATAATAATCAACCCAGGCTTAACCGAAAACGACCTCCGCATCGCCGTCTGCACCGAAACCACCTGCACATCGCGATACATATTGGTTGGCTTGCCCGCCATGATGAAACCATGCGGTATCTCAGCAGCACGCAACCGAGCCGAGGTATCATCCAAAATCTCGCGTAAATGCGCTAAAAACCACACGCGATTACCCTTCGCAATCGCAGACTTAATAATCTCAGCAGCCGTAAATGTCTTCCCCGCTCCAGTTGGGGCACACAAAATAGGCGCGCGGCAACCCTCCGCATAGGCTGCGCGCACGTCTTGGATTGCTTTGATTTGATGGGGGCGGAGGGCGCTCATGAGCAATCAAAATGAACAGACTTACTGGCGCGTGTAGCAGCTACATAAAGCAATGAATTTCGATAATCAGACGTGCAACGATTTACATCACTGTCGACAAAAACATGCTTAAAGGTGCTACCTTGGGACTTGTGAACTGTCATTACACTTGCCGAATAAATAATAGGAAAATATTTATCGTATTCCCGAACTGCAGCCCAAAACAAGTCATCTAGCGGAACCTTGTATTTCTTTAGATCGCCAATTTTTCTCTTAAGTGCGCGACGCTGCTTGCGTACAATCTCATCGTCCAACAAAGGGCAATATGCTGTAAAAATCATGAAACCCTTTCTTAGGGTTAAGCATTGAAATTTTCCTTCAAGCCTTACAGAAAGCTCTCTGGGCTGCCCAGAAGGCGTGCAGTATTCTAATGGTTTTCCAAAAGTAAAATTAAGATCTACCAAATCAACTCTTTCAACCACTGCCTCTGTCTGAGAGTAGATAACCTGCGATGGAACTCCGGGCTCCGCAGGCGGCAATTCAGTATATTTTGGAAAAGCAATGGTTTCTCCTGGCGTCCAGCAGCTCAACGCCTTATCACCGTGCAAGTCAAACCGAAGAGCTTTTGTCAAAAACCTGCATTCAGTATTGGTATGCGTGACGGCCCTAGCGTCTAAACCGTAACTGCGGCAAAACTCAAAAAAAGACCTCATCCACTCGGATTTATGCCTATAAACGTGAATTGAAGACT
>Ga0208161_1000427_pt1 | contig 24050 bp, 39 predicted proteins | sample CB_VirMetaG_3_FD_184538 | JGI IMG/M metagenome (GOLD analysis project Ga0208161, IMG submission 184538) | Freshwater to marine saline gradient viral communities from Chesapeake Bay - CB_1508_1S Viral MetaG (SPAdes) (version 4) | ecosystem: Environmental > Aquatic > Marine > Coastal | place: USA...
AATAGCCCCGCTCTCATTGAGAACGCAGAGCCCGCCCTTCTTGCCTGGATCGATTCCGAGAAACAAACCCGCCTCTTCCCTGAGAGATTTGCCAATGTGTGTGATTGCTACCAAAAGATTACTCCGATGAACCCGGGAGGGCAAGGGGCCAAATCATTGCTCTGACATTGAGCAGATTTGGGGAAATTCAGGGCCAAGTGACATGACACACGCATGTCTCTATTGCTCCCTATATAATTTATATATTTATTACCTTTATTACCCTTTTATTTTATATATCTCTATTACTATATTTATTTATATATTAGTCACTAATATATATAAATAACTAAAAACATTGAAAAAACTGGGTGACACATTCAGTGACACATTAACTCTTAGTGACGCTGTATGTGTCACAAGCTGCACCTTAATTGATCACTGTATAATTATATATCTCTGATTAAAAATTCCTCAGTTGTCCCAAAACCCGAAAAACCGCTATAATGTGTCACTAAGCGCACGATTTTAGGCGTTAAGTGACCGCCCATTTCTGGGTTAAAATCAGCACTCGGAACTTTAGCCCAACCCCTCGCGTTGTTCATTCTGTACTCAAATAAAGTCGGTAGTCTCAGGTTTTTCAGGAACACTGTGGCATCTTTTGTGGTCCTTGGTCTGTATATTCCGCTCTGTTCAAGGATTTTTGACATCATTGATTTAGGTATAAAGAAACAATGTTTTGATGTATCAAGCTTGCTTCTTTTCATCCAAGTAATTGGCGGGCTATATTGTTCCAGGTGATCATTGAGCCATTCTTCCAGCTCTTCCCCTTGCCCTTCTTCTGCATTCTTATCTTTTTGTCTTTGTTTAAGTAGGTGAGCTGACTCAGGTGGAGCAAACCTTTCAAGAACATCTTCATGCCACGACCTAAACCGGCAGTGCCAGGGGTGAGGGGTTCTCTTCTCCTTGAGCATGTTAATTATCTCAAAGACCACCTGCTGCCTTTTCTCAATACATATTTCATTGAATATTTTGTCATAATCTAGCCCGTGGCAAGCTTTTTTGATCTCGATAATGAACGCCCTACTGGCAAGGTCCGGGCTATAAGAGCCCCCATTGATTGTGAAATAGTAGGTGAAATAGTTGAGAACCGACCCATCTCCAACATGTAAAGCTTCTGGCCCTCCGATTTCTTTAGATGTCAAAACATCCTCAAGCTCGCCGCTTGAGACTGTGAATTTTTTGATATTGTCAAAAAGAACAACTCTTCGGCTCATGTTTTGAGAATTAAGAATCCTTCTCCTTAGTCCTTTAACATCTGAGATATTGCAGCCCGAGTACATGCCTCCAGCCAGTTCTGCGGCCACTTTAACAAGCTCTGTTTTGCCATATCCTCTACCTCCGCCTTCTTTCATGTCTGTTGTGATAAATATGGCCGGCCTAGCCCCGGGTTTGCCGCCCCAGAACGGCGTGGCGATCGCGGCCTTCATAAGCGCATGATCATATTCCGTGGACGGGTTCCAGAGGCGAATGAGTCGATCAACAAGCCCCTCGGATTTGACCATCTCGAATTGCCTATAATAAACCCCGTCAATCTTTGGCTGATGAGGTGTTCCTGATTCAAAATCCATCTCAGGGGCTAGATCTCTCAGGGCTGCAAAAGCCTCTTCCTTTGAGAAGAATTGGTTTTGCTTAAACTGGCTGACAATTCCCATAGTTCCCATGAAGCTATAAAGCTCCGAGGCTTTGTCAATCCTTTTAACTCTTATGGTTTTCTTGTTCTTAAAGTCATTGCGGGCAATCATCAACCGAGACGCAACTCTGTAGAAATCGCATTCATTTTTGGAGAGTATGTTGACCAACTTATTTACGTAATTAGGCAAATTATCAAAAACCGTAAAATCTTTTCCATCTTCGTCCTGCACAACTTCAAAATTAGCAATATAATCTGGCTTTTTTCCGCTCATAATAGTATGTTTTCCTCATGGAATTAGTAGGTTAATCGTGCTTTTTTCGGATTCCTTACCTTTCAATTTATCTTTAGAATCCCGGCGTCTTCCCGCTGGGATTTGTTTTATAATTGCCCAACATTATCGATCTCTTCAGCCGCTATAAATGCCAGCCCTTCGAGAAGATCCTCCCTTGTCACGTCGCCCCCTTCGTACCATTTAAAATCAATACTCATAAGCTCCATAAATGCCCTGAGCCGCCCCGGGTTCGTAAGGCTATAGTTCTTGTCATCATAGCGGGCGACCAACTTATCTTGGCTAAAAAACAGATCGACCTCCTGGTGCTCAAATATAGTCGCAGCCATGTCGATCAAAAGATCATAATCAATAAACCCACTGCCCGTCTTATTTGTGAAAATATTGGCCTTCAACATTACCTCCATACTTTGTTAATGATTTCATCTATTTCAGAATCAGGAAAACCTTCCCTGCTAAACTGCCCACTCATAACCCGGGTTCTTAGTTCATCCCGCCCCCAGCCATGCTGCTTGGTCCATCTTGAGATTCTCATAATCATATCGTTTCGGCCAGAAGAACCCCGGCATGGCTCTCCCTTTTCAAGAAACCACGAAGCCCAGAAAGGCAAGGAACCCGCTGGATATGTTACAGGAGCAGTCTCAATCTTAGGCGGGGCTTTAAATACGTCCATATCTAGCCCTTCATCATTTGTCCACCACTCACAGCCCTCAAAGGGCCAAAAGAACCGGGCTCCATCGACACAAGCTGGATCTGCCCCGTAGCGATCAGCAAGGCGCTTCATGGTGAACTTATAATCATCAAGGCTTGTTATCTCCCTCTCAAATGGGATGCAAACCCGGAATCGGTCACACGCGGGCTTGCCGTCCTTCCCCTTCTGGTGGCTCTTTGTTGTGGCAATAGCGAACTGACAATCGGCAAAAATATTCTCCCGGGCTTCTTCGAGACTTACGCCTTCATCAAAATCAAACACACAAAGGCTTGCACCTTGAAATTTCGCAGCCTTACGGACTCCAAAGCACCAACGTATCGGGCTCCATACGTAGTTTTGACAGGCAAGGACAACATCAACCATGTTAGAATTTTCTCTGACTTTAAATCCGTCAAACTGGTGATTTGCTTGGTAATTCCCAGGTTCTTTATAACTTAGGTAATACATCTCTTGACACCCTCATATTATCTCTGTATTGTCTTTGGCGATGGAGGGGTTTATATGAAAATTATTGCTATTGAGCAACAACAAAAGACAGAACATCTCAATCTGAAGATTTCCAAGAATCAGAGGAAAGAGCTGGAAAAGGTAGCCAAGAGGTCAAAAGTCACGATCTCTGAGGCTGTTCGTCAACTTCTAGATTTTGGGTTAAAGCATGTTCTATGAAATGATTAGCTACGATGAGTATGCAAAGCGCGAGGGGCTTCGGTCATCTCAGCTTAAAGATATGCGGGAAGAGCCTTACAAGGCTAGCCCGAGCTATAGATTTGAGAACCCGCAGGAAGAGACCACGGCCTTTACCTGGGGCAAAGCTGTTCACTCGATGGTCGAGCATAGAGCTCATGAAACACCAGATATTGCTGTCTTCAGGGATGGCAAGACGAGGGGATCGAAGGCGTTCAAAGCTTTTGAAGCTAATAACAAAGGAAAAATTTTGCTATTAGAGTCGGAGTTTGATTCCACCAGTAACGCTTTCGATTCCCTTAATTTTAACGACGAAGTTCGGGAAGCCCTTGACTTCTCAGTTTTCGAGGCATCATGGTTCTGGACCGACAAAGAAACCGGGCTTAAATGTAAAATCCGCTCGGATATATATCAGCCAGAAACCCACCACGTTTATGATCTCAAGACAACCCATACATGCAGCCGCCGGGCCTTTGCTTATGATTCGAGGAAATACGGATACACTCACCAGGCGGCTTTTTATGCTGACGGGATTAAACAGATAACAGGCAAGCGTCCTGACTTCTTTTTTATTCTTGTCGCCAAATCAGCCCCACATAAGACAGCAATGGTTGAAGTCGATCACGCGCTTATTGACCATTACATCAAGCTCAACAGGTTTTATATGCGTCAATATGCTGATTGTTTAGAATCCGGGAACTGGCCAAATAGCGATTATTTTACTTTGGAACTTAATGATTATGAAAGGGAGCAGGATGTTTGAAGTTGAAAGTGGAAAAGTTAAGAAGCCTTGGAAGGGGCTCATTTACGGAGTCCCTGGCATTGGCAAGACAACAGCGGCCTCGTTTGCTCCGAAGCCCCTTTATATCGACCTCGAAGCCGGAAGTTCCGAGCTTGATGTTGCCCGCCTTAAGGGAACATTTAAGACCAAGGAGCAAATAGTCTCAGCTTTGAGGTACTTCCTGAAATCCGACTTTGAGACGGTTGTCCTTGATACTGCTCAAGAAGTTGAGACGATACTTATTCGCCATATGTTAGACCCTGACAACAAGAACCCGGATAAGCACTTCTCTGTTCTCGATATTCCATATGGCAAAGGCTATGAATACCTGATTGGGGAATGGAGGGATCTGATAAAGATATTCGATCTTCTCAACAGCAACGGCAAGAACGTGCTTCTTCTTGGTCATGAAACAAGCCAGAAATACGAAGATCCGACTTCTGAGAATTATGACCGATTCAACGTTAGCCTCAACAAAAAAGCTGTCGGGTTCGTCACTGGCAAAATGGATTTTGTTCTTTTCGCTCGTCATGAAGTCAGCCTTGTTGATCGCAAGGGCAGCATGGACAAGAAAAGAGCCATCGGATCTGGCAAGCGAGTTCTTCACTGCGAAGAAACCCCGACCATTGTTGCCAAGAACAGATTTAATCTTCCGGCTACCATGCCGTTTGATGGAAAAAAACTATTTGAACTAATTGAAGGGAGGAAATGATGTTTAACGTAGGTGAAGCGAAAGAAGAACAAAGTTATGAACTCTTGCCTGATGGCAAGTATGAAGTCGAAGTCACGAATGCTGAGATGAAAAACAACGACAAGGGAGACACCCGCCTTAATGTTACTCTAACCGTGAGCGAAGGAAAATTCAAGGGCCGCAAATTGTGGGATTCTCCCTGGCTTCAACATTCAAATGAAAAGGCAACGAGCTTCGGACATTCAAGGATCAAGTCGATCATGGCAGCAACTGGAAACGATGATTTTAGCTTCAGCTCATCTGATGATTTCCTAGCTAAGACAATGGGAACATGTTTTGACATCAATGTTGGCCGCGATACTTACAACGACAAAACCAAGAACAAAGTCACGTTTGTTTTTGTCGCAAAGGAACCCGCTGATAACAGCATTGGTGGTGGACATGGAACAACGACAACTGTTGACGGCGGGCTCAAGAGCGATGATGTGCCAAGCCTGGACGACATCCCATTCTAAGAGGGGCGAAATGGACGTAACAACATGGAACTGGATTAAACTCAACATCGGGGCAGTCTTATTTCTGCCCCTCATTTTACTAATGGTGATATATGTCAAAATCACAACAAACAGAGAACAAATCGAAGCTCTCTGTAGACATCTCAAGAATCCGGGAGCTTGCTAGCGCTCCCTCGATAACCCGCAGAGATGGGGTTTACATGATCGGGCTGGCTGCTGAAATAGAAAGAATGAGGAAAGAAATTGAAAGACTTAGAATCCTTGCTGGAGAAGATAAAACCACCTTTAATTGAGATTGTTAAAACCAAGATTGTTATCAACGTATATTCTCCCAGAATCGTGCGGGTTTTCGCTGGAAAGTTCATGGATCTTTTTAAGAGGAAAGAGCCCGAATGAAATTTTACAACCAATTCAGAGCCAAACTGTTCTTATATGCCCTTGCCTTTGTGATGGTTGCCATTGGCTACCTGGCTGGGGTTATCAGCCACCTATAGGCGGTATTCAACAAAATAGAAGAGTATTCTGGGGATAAGAGCAAGTAAAGGCGGTGGGATGATTAGCAAAAAAGAGTGGTGGGAATACACCAAAGAGAAATACTGGTACACGATTTTATTCTTTGAGTGGATCGGCTTTGAAGAGTGCCTTATTTGGTTTTGGGAAATGGAGCAGCTACATGGCGATGATTGACAAAACAAAAGGACCGCAAGCCTACAAAAAACCCTGGTATGAATACAAGTCAGATGCAGAAAAAGCCCTGCAAACAATAAGGCATATATTTGGCGATAATACATTTCACGAACATCAAAGAATAGTGGGATTTCTTGAAGGTTACGTTAGAGGTATGGAGTTTGTTGATAGGTATGAGGATTAGCAAAGCTGAATGGTGGGAATATACCAAGAAACATTGCAAATGGAACGATGAGCATGCTCTTGTTGTCGATGTTACGTACAATGGAGAGTTCTTTGCCCTGCAACCAACAACAAGACCTGAGTGCCATGTTTGGGTAGAGGAAATGGAAGAAAGGTACGGCGATGATTGACACCAAGAAGCTGAGAGCCTCTGCATTAGCGGCCAGTGACTACAACTCATACTCATTTGCTAAAGACAAGCCTATGCTGTGTAGTGTTGAACCCCAAACAATCCTCGCATTGCTAGGCCGACTGGAAAAGCTTGAGCAAGACAGGACAAACTTGATACGTGAAAACGCTGAACTTAGCAGTCAGCTCCAAGCAGCAAGGCGTGTCTGTGAAGCTGCTGAGAGGGTGCAGCACTATGACTGCGCTGTGGCAGGTAGGGAGACTTGTGTTTTGTGTCAAGCAATAGAAGCATACAAGCAAGCGGAGCGCGGGGATGAGTGAAGAAGAGAAGATATTAACCTTAGACGGATATCTTAAACTGCTTAAAGAACTCCAAGCAGCAAGGCGGGTTTGTGAGTTGGTTCAAAGGAAGGTTAACACCGACGATTGGGAAGAAGATAATGCTAAGCGGCAAGAAAACCTCCAAAATGAACACGAGCTACTCAAAGCTCTAGAAGCCTACAAGCAAGTGAGGGGAGAATGAGCAATAAAATATGGGTAAACAGCCAAAGATGCCCGCCTGTAATTGATGGCTTTCACACAATAGAGGTACTGAAGTGGAAAGAAGAAACACTTGGAGCAGAGAGCGTTAGGAACATCCTAAGAAAAGGGATAATGGCACTAGCTAAAATTGCGGAGGCAATGGGAGAATGAGCAGGGAAATTGATGCGCTGGTTGCGGAGCATGTGATGGATGGAGACATTAGACCTTACTCAACTGTCATTCAGGCGGCATGGGCAGTGGTTGAGAAGATGAAAGTCCATGGTTACGAGCGTTTTGTTCTCAGTATTAACAATGAATATCCTGATGGCGTTTGGGATGCTGAGTTCGGGAAAGCAAGCGGCTTCCATGTTGCAGAATGTGGTGAGTCGGACACCGCTCAAATGGCGATAGCGTTAGCAGCTTTGAAGGCTAAGGGGATTAAACCGGCTGACAAGGGGGAGTAAATATACTCTTTAACGTATCATTGCAGTGAGAATATGGCCTAAATATAGCGTTAAACAGGTCAATTACCACTAGGCTGAGAATGACTCTTACAGCTTACATTTTACTGTAAAAGAGACAAAGCAAGGCGCAGATATCATGAAATACATTTTTGAAACTGACGAACAAGAAGAAGCTGAAGTCCTTTTCAATGCTTTTGCCGTTAAATCTGCTCTCTGGGATTTTAGCAGCTGGCTTCGGGACGCTGTGAAATATGACACCGCAGGCATGGACTTCAAAACGTTAGAGGCAGTTCGAAAGGAACTATATGATAATTTCAAAGACTTTTCAGATGATTATATAAGGTAAAAACATGACAGCAATTGTTAACATAGGATGCGCAGCCCTCGGGGCTATTCAGATGGCAGGACTCAGGCAACTTGACATAAAGAACCCGGTTCAATACGGGATCAGTTCAGGGGCTTTTGTCTCGGCAATGTCAGCTCAAGTCGGAGCCGAAGAAGCGTGGAATTTATGGCATCAAATTAAAGGCCGGACTGATGTTTTCAGGCTTCACCTTAAGCCGTGGAAAGGGGTTTTTAACTTCGATCCTCTGCGTGAACTTATGGCTCCGCACTTTAAGAACCTGCCACAAATGCAGGCTCATGTTTGCTGCCTTCATCAAAGAACGGGAAAGCTGACATGGTTTTCAAATCAGAAGTTAAAGCCCGAGGATTTTCTTGAAAGAACTCTTGACGCCGGAAGGATAGCCGGGTTTGTTCGGCCAGCTATGTTCATGGATGCAGGACCGGCAAAGCTTGCCCCCATCGGCAAGGCTATAAGAGACGGCCATGAAGATATTGTTGTTATCTGCGGCTATCCCCCAGAACCCGAGACATTCGATCAAACTGAGACTGGCTGGAAGCTTGCGGCTCAGTCTTTTAATCGTTTGCTTCATAATCAGACCTACGATGATATCAGGCTGGCTTATGCAAGAAATGAAAACCCAAAATATAAAAAAGTGAAGATCAGGGTTTTCGGCCCCGATCAACACATGTATGACAGCTTTGATTTTTCAAAAACCACGGAAGGTCTAAAGGCAAAAGTTGTCGAGTTTTCCCTTAAGCGGATTTTAAGGGCCGAATAAGATTATATAGATCAAATAACCGAACAGAGTTTTGAACCAACAGCTCAACAATGGGCTCAAGCGGCCCCTCAATATCGATCTTGTCCTTAACATATTCGTTAAGCTCTTCTTTTTCATCGGCATCAAGATCGGCATATTCAAGCCTGGCTTCATGGATGTTTTTGGCTGCATTTCTTAGCTCTGAAAGCAACTTATATCCCTTGATGCCAACCTTGATGATTGATCCGCCGTTCCTGTAAGCGTCGATAAGCTCGACCAGTTCGCAGAGAACCCCTAAGATGTCTTTTAATTTGTCGATGTCATGTTTCAAAGTGCTCTCCTTGTTTTGCGATAAATAAACTTCATAATTTTTTTAGTATACCTGTAAATATAAGCCAATATCTTTTTGGCTACAATGAACGGGGCAAAAATAACCCTAACGGCTTTATTGACGAATATTTTAATTATTATGAGCTTCATTATGAAGCTAGTTCCACCTAGAATCGGTCCTATCATTTTCCTGCCTTTATTATGTGTTTTATAAGTATTTCTTGCCTGCCACGAACAACACCAAGATCTTTTTTTATTTCAGCAACATCATCGTGAATGATTTCCAGCTTCTCAATATCACGAGCCACAACCCGGGTTCTGTTGTCAATTGTTGTCAGCCAAATGATCCCGCCGGAAATAATCCCCAGAAGAGTTAAAAATTCAATAACAATTTTCACTTCAGAATCAACCTCGCAACATAAGCTTGATAAATATGGGGATACTCATCAGAGCCCCTGATATATGAAGGTATATAGCCCGACAGCAGCCTATCAGCGGCTGCTTCTCTCATATCGGACGCAGCAAAGAAGAGGGCATCTTTGTCATCGACTTCCCTCAACCCTTCAAGCATATCCAGCATGTTCTCAGTATACCCGCCATTAACCCGGGATACAAATTCGATCAGTAGGGCTTGGAGATGGCGCTCATAGTCTGCTTTGACAGGAAAGAAGACAACAGCCCCGGGCTTATCCGACCCGAAGGCCAGCCTTAAAACAGCCTGAAGATTGGGTTTAAGCACGACCCGGCCAATAACACTGATCGGCTTGCCTATAATCCAGTGATCCCGGCGGGCTCTTTCGTAGTATTCTTTTATTTTCCCAGCGTTTCCTGCTGCATGTTGCCCAAGAACCCAGCCGACAATCATGTCATTAGATATCGTGGACTTGCTGCCTCTATCCTCACCGTCAAGCCAGCAAGGATCATAAGGCCTTCTGTGCAAAACATTGGGCTCATGTTCCGCGAGGCTTAGGTCTATCGACTCAATTCCAGCGGCTCTTGCGATGCCGTTAAACAGCAAAGAATCGCAATCGTGTGGGGCTATCCAAGACCCAAGGCTTGATAAATGTTTTATCTTGTCGCGGTATAATTGAGCAACTGGAGACTGCCAGTCTGCTTTTGGAATAGGAAGACGTGACTCTATGATTTTGGTCACATATGGGTCATCGTTGCAACTAATCGTCAATAATAGGCTTGGAAGTGAGAGCAGTATAATAACCAAGCACCTTATCGACATAGTTTTGATTTGCATAAATTCCGTCCTTGTTTAGTCTTGGAATTCCGGCGTTATAAGCGGCCACCACATCGGATATTTTATCATATTTCTTATGTATTAAAGAGAGCTTCAGACAACCATAAGAAAGCCCGACCTTAACCAGACATAGCTTGGGAAGCGGCCCTTTATAGCCACACTCACGAGCAACTCCTCCCATGATCTGAAGCATTCCCCAGGAGGTCTTTTGATGAGCCCGCTCCGTTATCTCTGTGATTCCAAGATCTTCGGCAAATCGTTCAGTCTTATAAACCCACTTGTAATCCTTCTCGAATCTAGTAGCCCAGGGGTTTCCCGAGCTTTCTGTCTGAACCATAGAAGCCACAAGCAGGGGATCAAGCCCGTAACGCCTGGCTTCTGATGATATCGAGTTCCAATGCAGCCTTAGCGCCCATTCGGTCCAGTTCAATTTTCTCTCTCCCATAAAGCTTGATCATCATTAACAACGGGCTCTCTTTTCTCATTGATCACAAATGAGCCCGATGGCGTGTTGATGATTTGCTTCTTTTTTGGCTTCTCAAAGCTGCGTTTTATTTTTGGTCGGGGTCTGAGGGCATATATAGTGAGCCAAGCTGCCCCCAATATGACCCCGATAGTAAGGAACTGGATAATCAAGAGTGATCTTACAAAATCCATTCGTGAGCCTTTGCGCTGAAAAGTATAGCATCGATATGCTTGCCGTTTTTGTAGTAGAAATCCCGCCGGGTGCCCTCGACGTGCATTCCGATCTTTTTGAAGAGGTGCCGCGCCGGGTTCTCAGAAAAGGTCTCGCCCCAGATGATATTAAGCCCAAGTTCATCAAAGCCGTAATTAAATAGCGTATGAAGGGCCTTCTTAGCTATCCCACGGCGTTGCTTGTCGGGATCGATCCACAAGCTAAACTCAGCCTTGCGAACATGCATATCAATCGACGTGAGCCCGCAGACGCCAGAAGGCTTCCCATCAACCTGGGGATCGCACCAAATCTCAAACATTTGAATGGTTTTATCATCGTTTTGAGCTTTAAACCACTTCTCTTGATCTTGCTCACTTATGAGCCCGACCTGTCGACACCACCCGCGTATTTCGGGGTTATTTCGACATCTGCGGTAAAAATCGACATATTTATGTTGCAGGGGAAGCAGAACAACCCCTTTGTCATAATCAATCATTGGATGTCAACCTGTTGAAGATCTTGTAAACATCAAGAGCTGTGATTTGTTGGTTGGGCTGATAACCAGTTAGCTCTGTGAATGCCTGCACGAATTGAGAACCCTTTGATTGAGCCTCTGCTGCGTACTTCTCGACATGTTTGATAGCATCATCTAACTTATTATAAGTTGTGCTTCCATCTGGTTTAATAATTCCTGTCATTTTTCCCTCACTTTCATTGAAAAAGGTGATGAAGGGGCTGGATATTCCATCTTAGCAAGCCCCTCTCCAATACGTTCTTGAATCTCTTTAATTTGCGGCATAAATCCATATTTTTCTTTGGCAAGATCCCAGTTATAGAACCACGATTTGCAGAACAGCATTTTTGCCTTTGCTGCTTCTTGCATAAAGAGCCCGTGATCTCCCGTGATGATCCCTCGTGTGGGATAGCCTTCAAGCTGAATGGGTCCAAGAGAGTTGAATTCGTCCATAAACTTTTGGCCTTCATCCCACAAGTTCTCGATGTTATAGCTTGGGTCTTTGAGAAGAAGATTAATAACAGCCTGACAAGCTGCAAGAGACGCCGTTTCTCCTGCGTAGGTCGATGAGACAAAATACTTTCTATCATCCATAACCCAAGGTCGGCCCCCAACAGCAGCCAAGGGAAAGCCCCCACCGATAGCTTTGCCAAGGATAATCAAGTCGGGTTCTATGTTCCAATAGGCTGAGACTGAGAACTTAGGAAACCTGAACCCGGTTATGACTTCATCGAATATCAACATCACGCCGTTATCTGAACACTTTTGCCGAAGTTCTTTAAGCCACTCGCGGCGATTTGTCGATATGTCCGTCACAACCGGCTCAACAATAACAGCGGCAACATCATTTTTAATCTGGCTCAGATCTGTCAGCTTCCCAATGAAAGGATGATCAGGAACTCCGTGAGCGGGAGGGGTTAGACTGCAAAATTCATCATGCCAACCATGGTAAGCTTCAGATAAGACCTTATAGCGGCCTGTTGCGTTTCTTGCGATACGTATTGAAGCCGAACAAGCTTCTGAGCCTGTCTTAAGGAACTTCCAACGATCAACCCAATGAAACATCTGCTTAAGCTTCTCGGCCGTCTCAACTTCGTAAACAGTCGGCAAGCTGTGGCAAGAGCCGTCATTAATAGCCCTGATCGCTTCCATTGTGATCCGAGGGTTTCCTGTTCCGAATAAACCAGTCCCAAGCCCGCCCATGAAATCAAGCCACTTCTGGCCTTTTTCATCGGTCAGATAACAGCCATAACCCTTTTTGACATGAGTCGGAAATAGCCCATTAATAAGTGAATCAGGATGCTTTGAATTTGTCAGAGCCCCCTGAGCTATCGATCTTTGGGCTCTATGCCAGTAGCTTTCATTCATATTCTAAAGAACCCCCCAGGCTTGCTTTTAGCGAGGTTAATTTTTTTTTCCATGATCTCATGATAAGCGCGAACAAAATCAAGATCCTCTTCAGTATCAACCGAAAGCTTAAGGCTTGACGTGTCCTGATAACCCACAACATAAGCCGAACGAGCCCACTCCGGAGGCTGTCGCCTTAGAATCGTTGTTACATGTTCTCTGTCGGACGGGCTGACAGCGTTAGCATTTGCCCACTTGAAAAGAGCCGATGATATGACTTCACAATCGAGCCCGTCTGCATAGGTGCGGGTTTCTTCATCGACGTTGGAAACATAATCATATTTGTACTTAACTGCATTGACGATGTGTTTGGTTATCAAGAAATGAGGGATTAAAGGACAATCTCCTGTGATCCTTGCTACGTAATCAGGAGCCTCGTTCTTAACCATAACCATATAACGACTCAGAACATCGTGCTCGGGTCCAGTGTATACCGTCTCAGAATCTCCATATATTTCCTGGAGGGGATCGCCCTCGGGGACTAAGAGACAAACCTTTGCGAATATATTGCCGCCGTCAAAGTTGTTGATATACTTCGCAGATCCCTTGCAAGCCTTGAGAACCCAGTCAATAAGAGGACGGCCTGATATCTTCATTGTGGACTTCTTGGGAAGCCTTGAAGATGTCGATCTTGCCTGGATGCCGATCACTACTTTGCGCATTTATAAGCCCCCTCAAGAACCCGCTCATGGGCTTGGATCATGTACCTCTTGTTGCTTGCTGGCTGTTTGACCCATTCTTTAATCATGCGAACATAAGCAAGGTCCATATCACCTAGATTAAGCTCATGGCCGTTAATTTTGCATTTCCAAATAGGTGAATCATTGAAGATATGCGGCGGGCTCTTAGCAAGCCCGATGATGTTTATGCAGTCCCACTCCAGACCATCCGAGCCCGTCTTGAAATAGTTATAATGGGAGTCTTCGAGACCTCGACCCTCTGAAGGGGCTAGATGCTCATATTGGTTAACCATTCTCAAGCATTTAATCTTGTCGCAAACCTTGCGAACTTGATCGATATCTTTGCTTATGGGTTTCTCACACAGAACCTTGAAGTCATCAAGAATCATGAGATTTTCAAAATGGAATTCTGTCGGGCTAGCTACGATAATGCTATGAAGGTCTTTTTTGTATCTTGGAGCGTCTTGCCAGTCATGTTCATCAAACATAACAACATCGACGCCCAGCATCTCAAGGATTTTTTTGTACCTATTCCCCATATTACCGGAGCCGATTATACCAATTGCTTTCATCCTAAAACCCTCCCAACAAGCTTAACCAAGTCTTCTCTCTCAAATTTATGGAAATGTTGGCTTGTGTACTTGTCATCTTTAACGTCAACGCTCCAGCCTATTTCTTCATGAATCTTTTCACCCGGCCTGATTCCTACAATATCAATTTCATAGCTTGAAACCCCCAGGTGATCGGCAACGACTTCAAGAAGTGCCAAGATAGAGCTTGAACCAAGGGCTGGGACAAGCCTTCTTTTTGAACTTGAATCTCTGCTTCTCCAAAGGAATTCAGCAGCATCATCTAAGTGGAGCCAGAACCTTGTCATGTCCTTATGTGTGATGGGGATCTTCTCACCTGCAAGAAGTTTGTCTTTGAATATATGCAGGACCGAACCCCTTGAGCCCATGACATTTCCCCACAAGAAGACAAGGGCATCGTCTTTATCTCTCAAGTACCTCTCACTCATGGCCTTAGCCATCCCGTAAGCATTGACGGGACGAACGGCCTTGTCTGTTGTTGTGAAGATATACTTAGCCCCAGAAACCCGGGCATATTTATATGTGTTGATTGTCCCGTGATAGTTAACATCGGCACAATATTCAACATTATCCTCGCAGACCTCAATGTGTTTACTTGCTGCGAGATTGAACACGTAATCAGCTTTTTTAGGGAGTTTATCTAGCCATTCGTTGCCTCTTATGTCACCGAGGACATATTTTGCCGGGAATTTTTGTCGAAGCTCCTTTTGCCTCAATTCACAACGACTCACAATCCACACATTATAAGGCTCGGGATCGGCTTCTATCTGGCTACACAACGCCTTCCCAAGAGAACCCGTTCCGCCAAATATAACTATATTTTTCATTTTATTTATCCTTTGGAGAATACTCAAAGAGATAGGCGGGATCGAGAACATTCGTCACGACCACCGCCCCGCCACTTGTTAGTTCGGCGAGAAGTTCAGTTGCATCTTTGGTGAGCTTAGGCTGTGGGGATTTTCGTTTTCGGAGGATAAAAAGAGTCAATACTACATTAAGAAGCATTGACGCTGAAAGGATGATGATGGGCAAAATAGACATAATGAACACTCGCAATAGACAGTCAAAATATACAGAGGTATCTTAGCTTTTTGCTTATAACTCTTCAAGATTTTTTTAGTCAATCACCCAAGAAAGACATGCTTCTGGTCCGCCTGTGTTCGTTCTTGATGTGTAACCCGCTCCAGTCCAATCTCTATATGACAGAAGAAGATTTCCGCTTGTTTGAACTTGACACCCGATAAGATAAGCTCCGAATTCAGCGAATACTGATTCAACATTATCAGGTGGCAAAAACTGTGAAGGAATAAAAGACGAGCCTGTAGCGGGCTGTGCCATAGCGCTGTGGTTAGCACTATCTATTGACAGTGTTACAAGCTTCCCAACCCTAACAATTCTAACCGTTCCACCTGTAAAATTGCCCTCGCCAGAAAGGGAGTCTTCCCACTCTTCATAATAATCTAGATCATCATTACCAAAGTTAATATTGCCTTTAAATGTGTCGGCGTGTATTTCTGCGTGTTTCGAGCTAGACGTTCCGATGTCATAAGTTGAATCTGTCTTAACAACAATATCAGCCGCAATTGAACCCGTAATAGTTACATCATCACCGGAAGCGTTTCCAAGGGTCACGTTTCCATTGAATGAGGCAGCGCCCGCCACTGTTAATGCGTCGATAGAGAGAGACTTTGTGCCATCGGTTAAGCTGTTAATGATATCTGAGAAGTTGGTGTTAACCTCGGAGGCATCGGCTGCCGTTCCGTTTGAAAAGGTATAGGTTACGCTTGGATTTGCCATTATTTAATTCCTCCGAATTCTGGGGCCATATTAATAAATGAGGGCGGCTGCTCATTGCCTGGGGTTAATTGCCTAAGCCCAAATGCTCCGGCCCCTATTGCTTTTCCTGAGCCTATAAATCTTCCGGCTTTGGAAAATAAGTCTTGTCCAAATTGAGCCCGTGAGAGCAGGTTGAGCATTTGGGATCTCCCAAGAGAGCCCGCCTGTGATAATAGATTAAAAGTCTTGAGGAACTCAAGCCCCTGGGGGGTTCCCGAAGGCCCGATCATCGGCGGGATTGCGTCGAGATATATTTTAAGAGCTTCGGCCTTTTTGGCTGCGTTTTCCCCAAAGATTAGATTCCTTGTTTCTTGCGGGAGCTTATCAACAATTTTAGCAAGCTTGTTCGGGTTAATTTCACCCTTAAGCTCTGCCCTCTGAGCTATATCTTCGATCTTAGCGCTTCTCAGTCTTTCAAAAGCCTCTGGAAATGCCTTCTTTACCTTCATTATTTTAGCTGGGTCATTTGTTGCCAGGATCTTATTTATTCGGCTAATCTCTGGGGTTTTCTCAAAGAACTTACGAGTTACAGCTTTAGGTGAGCCCGCAATAACCCGGCCCCTTTGACCAAATATGTCTTGAACCTCGCGGGCTACCGTTGCATATATTCGATCGGCTTCAGGGATCTCTTTTGCAGCTTGTTCATATATTTCAGTTCCGCCCTCAAACTCCGCAATCTTTAAAAGAGCATCAGACCTTGCGCCCGTTGTTTGATTATAAACCTCACCAAGAGCCCTTTTAACGGCTTCATTCTGGCTTGATCTTTGTTCTCTCCCTATTGCAGACCTAAACTTTTTAAGTTGGTCTAAAGTCTCAACAGAGCCCAGCTTTTTCTTGAATGACAAAAGAGCTGCAACAGCTTCATCATCAAACTCAAAAACATCGAGAACATCGTCAATGGTTCTCTCAATATCTTTTGGAGCTTCAACCAGCGGGGTTCTTTTGAACAGCGTTTCATATTTATTATAAATCGCTTCCGCTGGCCCTAGCTTTTCGCTTATCTTTTCCGAGAAGTCTTTTGCCGATTGTTCTCCAACCTCAAAAGCTGTTTGTTTGCCGGCTCTCTCAACAATAAGATCAGCAGCTTCTTGAGCTGCTTTTTGATTCTTTTTGATTTGCGATCTAAGCCCCATGCCGCCGACTTTGCCTACTGATTGATTAAGAGTCGATTCTAGTTTTTGAACAAGCTCAGAATCCAGCAATTGCCCCGGCGTAGCTTTCGCTCCGATATCTTGGGCAGCTTGTTCTATGGCTTCAGAGCCCGCTTTTTTCGGGGCCACAAGCCCTGCGGCTTTTCCGAGCCCTTTGCCCACAAACTGAAGTCCCTTGCCTGCCGCTGTAAAAGCCCCAGCCGTGCCGCCTCCAATCAAACCCGCCTGCGCTACCTGCCCCGGGCTCATGGTTTCCCTAACACCGAGGGCTTTCCCTAACATTTGCTTTCCAGCCTCAAAACCGGCGGCCCCTGCTGCCCCCGCTGCTATGGCTCCAGGCACGTTACCTGCTGCAAAGCCGAATGTGCCTGCTAGTCCTGTTACTGTGGCCTCTAGGGCATCTCCAACAACATCGAAAACATCGAAAAGATCAAAGCCCTCAGGATCGACAGCCATGTATTGAGGGTCACCCGGCTTTTTGGCTTGGAGCTGTTTTGTCTCGGGATCTATACGAGTTTGAAAGCCCTTTTTAACAAGGTACTGCTGCTGTAGTTGTGGCTCTCTGTCGAGTAAGTTCTTGACAGTGAACCGATCTAAAAAAGGAACCCCGCCGCGCTCTTGGCTGGCTGGAGTATTGGCTGCAATTATGTCATAAATCTTGTTCTTGGCTTCAACAGCCTTCGGTTCGTCAGGATTGGCCCGGATATGTCTCCATGCGCCTATAGCTTGATCTGTAACCCCTAGCTTTTGCATTGCAACGCTTGTTCTTGCATCTTCAGGATTGTCCGCAATGTAATTAAGTATCTTCTCTGTTTGCTGTGGGCTTGGCATAGTTTACCTATTAAGCTCTTGCATTAAAAATTGATCGAAAGCGTCCTTGTCAGATTGCTGTGGAGCTGCCTGCGCTTTAGGGAGAATCCCTCCCGAAGAACTGACGTTTCCAATATTTCCCGGCATGGTAAAATCAATCGGCTCAGGAAATATTGAATCAGGATCAATAAATTGAAATATTTCTTGTTGGGTTTGCCCCGTCTTTTTAGCTAATGCGTCCGATATAAAAGATGCCTGCTTTCTTGCTGCTTCAAGTTTAACCTGTTGGATAACATCGGCGGCTTTGGCTAGTGCTATTCTTTCATTTGGAAGTATTCTCTCGCCTTCGGCTAATCTCTTATATGTTGCGAGAACTTGATCAGGAAGCGCCGGGCTGGCTCCCAATTGTTGCAAATCCTCAGCTCTAATTGCGCCAACATCGCCTGACATTCTAAACACGTTTCTCAGGGCAATTGCGTCCACCACGGGTTCTTTTGCCTGAAGGAACTTTTTAACTTGATTGGCTGCTTCGTATGCGTCAACGGCTGCATTTATTTTCTTGTCTTTTGTTGCGAAATCAATCTTTGCATCAACAAGGGCCGCTTGATCTTCTTTATCTTTATCAATCTTTGCAGCTTGTTCGGCGATGATAGCTTGTCTGTCTTGTGGTGTTTGCATGAATACTGGAGCGCCTTCTGGAGACTTGCCGAACTCTCTAAAGCCCTCTTTTGGCTCTGGAGAAAACAAAGCCCCCGATTGAGTGAGAGACATTTGTTTGGCAGGGGTCACAATTCCCTCACTTGCTGCCTTAGCTTCTTTGAGCTGTATGTCAGCCAAGGCTTGCTGCGTATCGGCTCCCTCTTGTTGTTTTGCCAGTAAGCTCAAACGTTCATTAGCCTGAGCGATCCCGTAAACAGAGCCCGCAATCTGAAGGCCACGGGCGATCTTTTCAAGAGCCGATTCTTTTTTTCCTGGTACGATGACTTGTGCCATTATGCCGTTCCTTCTCTTCTGGCTTGCATTAATGCCGCTAATATTGGGGCTTCAAATTGTTGCCGCTGTTCTGGAGGAAGTTGAGCGACTTCCATTCTTGCGGCTTCTAGTTCTTGCAGCGGTGAAGGTGCTTGAACCGTTGCCTGAGGGGCTTGAATTCGCCTTTGAGCCGCCTGGAGGCTTGGAGATTGCTTATTGCTTGATAAGAACCCGGCGGCTAGGTTTCCCGCTGCGGCCCCTGTTGTGGCTCCGGCTGCGGCTCCCATAGGCCCTGTTGGGGCTCCAGCTATGCCACCCGCAACCATCCCGGCGGTTTGAAGTAGTTTGCCAGTTTTATCTTCTCTTTGTGGTTGAATAACTTGAGCCATTTCTTACCTCTTATATACTAAAATCTATGCCGAAGATTCCGCCGCCGCCGCCGCCTGATCCACCACCAGAACCAAGCCCAGGCATTTCAAAATTGCTACCCCAGATATCTTTAAGTAACCCGCCTAAGAGCCCAGGGTCATTCATGGCGTCCTGTTGAATTTTTAGATTCTTGTTATTTATTCTAATCTCTTCGGCAAACTGTTGTTGAGCAAGATCCATTTGAGCTTCAAATTGCTTAATTGATTCCTCAAAAGATTGCTTGAATTGTTCGGCCTGTTGCGTTCTCGCTTTAAGAGCTTCAGAGCTTTGGAAGTCCCGCCCAAGTTTAGCCTGTTCGGCGGCAAATTCTTGCTGAACCCCAAGCTGTTCAATCCCGGCTTGTCTTGCGATTTCTGCTTGTTCGGCCGCAAATTGACGGCCTTTTTCAGCCTCGGATGCTTGAAATTGCCGTTGTTTCTCGATCTCTTGACGGCGCAAGATATCTTCTTCTTCGGCGCTCATAATGCCTTCTTGAACCCGGCCTAGTTGCTTTTGTCCGGCTTCTTCGGCAAGCATTTGAGTTTTGATATCAGCCCCAGAGCCTTGCTGACCTAATGCAGCAAATCGACGCTGCAAAGCCTCTTGTTGCGCCTGGGTTTGAGCCCCTTGCTCTTGCTTGGCTCTTTGCCTTAGTCTTTGAAATCTTGCGCTTGGATCGACCATGTTCCCACCTTGATCTTTGAGCCCTTCGGGGCTTTTATATTCAAATTTCTTGTTCTTTAGTTGCTCTAATCTTTTCCTTGATGCCTCAAGGGCTACTTGAAACGGGTCTTTTTTCTGGCCAGTTTGAACATTAACGCCGGATTTCTTTCGACTTTCTTTAAGCCCCTCTTCACGTCCTGTGAATTCGCCCGACTCCATATCTGATGTAAATTGGATGGCCATTATCTTACACCCTTTGCATTATAGCTGAAATTCATTCCAAGGAGCTTAAACTTCTGATTAACGGCATTCTGATTGCTGAACTTAAATTGAATACGCTTGCCGCGTGTCGGTGCTATAAAAAGCCTCTGTTCTTTGTCGTCAGCTCCTGCGCTCCATTGATCGGTTCCCCAGACAAATGTTCCCCATAGACTGGAAGAGTCTGAGAGGTCCATTTGATATTGATTGCCACCCCCTGAATCAGAATCAGCCCTAACATTGATATTCATATAATAAGACCCTGACAGCTCAAAGAAAAGCCTCGCATCTCTAAAGTCTTTGTGAAGATACTCATCTCCCTTGACTCCTGAGAACTCTTTGGTCCATATATAAGAGTCTATCGCACTTCCGTCATCGTTATAAGTATCCGTATTTAACTCATAAACAAACCCGTTATCGACTGAGCTTTGAACGTATAGTTTACCATCGAGTTCCGTGAAGCTATGGGCATTGATACCAGTCCAAGGAACCCAACTAGCCTTCTGTTGCTTGAGTTGCCCAAGGCTGAAGTCATAGACATAGATTCTATTATTTGATGTTTGGCTTTCACCATAAGGAACTGTGATATAAGCTTTGTTCTCAAAGACAAAGCTCGATATTTCTCCAGCTGCCCCTTCATTTATGAGAAGCATGTCGGGCTCTATCCGGTCAGATTGCATTTCAGAACCAACAGCCGATTGAGTCAAGATAGAAGCTGAAGGGGCTATTGTTTGCCCTTGGATTGCTGAGAACCCGAGGAATCTCCCACCCTGTATGGCTGGGAACATGACCCTATTCTCAAAGTTAAATGGGCCTAACGGGGAACGACAACCGAACGTTGCCCGAACACGTTGGACGCTCCAGTTTGTCGGGCTGGTGTCTGGCATGTAGATCAGCCAAGGATTGCGCTCGCAAAAGACAATAACTGAGTTGTCATAAATAGCGAGAGCCTTGGGCTTGTCTCCCGATGTGTCCCCTAGCCTCAAAAATGATGTGCTCTTGACCGTATATGGGTTTCCGATCTCTGAGTATTTAACAAGGTGATCCTCTGGGTCTATAAAGAAAAGTCTTGCCTGATGATATATGACAGCTGAGAACTTAGGAGGCACACCGTTGTCGCTTGGAGCTTCAACCCCAAGGCTGCCATCGGCTATTCCATCATCATAAGTCGTTGTTGAGTTGTCTGATATCGTGGCAAGTCTTTTATAAGTCGAGCCCCCTGCTTCTGTTCTGTATAACCTTCTAGAATCAACCCCCCAGGACTGCGCAGCCGTTGGGAGAGATGTTAGCCTTATGTCTTCACTAGCCGCCGTATGAGTGCCAAGAACCGTATAATCAGACTCGACAAGGTTAGTATTGACGTTGGTGATGGCATAGGCGTATTCACCAGTTAAGTTCGTGCCACTTGGAGCTGTTGCGATCGAAGCTGTTGAAGATGGAGCATAGATCCCGTGACGGGTAAACTCATCGCCCTGGCCGCCGTATTTATAAGGGATCTCGGTTCCGTTGCAAAAGAAAATATGATTTTCATATTCCGCAGCATAAACCCGGGTTCCTGCGGTAAAGACTGATTGAGCTGAAGGTATTGTTGCAAAGGTCGAAGCCTGCCAGTCATAAGCAGTACCGTTCCACCAGGCGATCATTGTGTTTGTGCCGTCCTGATCGTGGCGGGTATATATCCCCTGAGCTGCATATGATCCGACTGCTGTTGTGTTGAGCTTGTCAGAGCCGCCGCGAGTTTGAACCGCACCGTCATCAAAAACAACATTCAAGCAATCCGGGCTCTCATTGTCCTGAATCTGGTTTCTCTCGAACTTGTTATTTAACCCGCCGTCAATTGTGAGACGTTCTTTTGCGGGATATCTTTTAGCTGTTCTCGATGTCAAAAAAGAACCCCCGGATGTGCTGGGATGTCTGCCTCATCTCTTACGACTGCATACATATCGCCATGCTTTGAGCGTTTTCTTTCGCGCTTTATTCGCCTTATTTCATCACGCCATAAGCTCATATGATAGCTTGCCATTTTGTCATTAAGTTCTTTTGCATGCATGTTGCTGATGCAAAAATGAATCAGACTCAAGTGATATTGAGCTGGTGTCGATAATGTCGAAGTTGCCGAGACCTCTGAAGGCATATCATAAGAAAAAACCTTTATCTGATCATCGTCAGTATCGGGAGTAGGAAACAAAATAAGCTCATTGTCCCAGATGGCGTATTCCGCAGGCGTTCCTGAGGGCTCTGTCAGTGAGGTCTTGGGGTCATCGATAAGCTCTCTCGGGACAACCTTTACACCCTTGTATTCAACCCGTCTGATTGATATGGCGTTGTCGGGATAGGCATATTCGCGGGTTCCTGAGACGGAAACAGTTGTGTAGCTGTTCTCGATCACATTGGCCTCAAGAGCCAGCTCCATTTCAGCCTGATAGATAAGATTGTATATATATGTATCAGAGAAAAAGCTATCGCCTGTGGCGTTATAGCGTTCTCTTATTATTGTTGCTAAATTCGATGGGGTCACGCGTCCTCCCATGAAGGTGATGATGGGGTTCTCGCAGTGTAACCGGGATCGGTTGCTGACTCTTGCGAATATTCTACTACATTTCTATCATTTAAGTCATCAACCCCAAGCTGATATCTTTTCCAGCCCGAAGCTGTATTTAGCGAATAATCAACAGCGTCCGTGCTGATTGTCACGCTATTTGATATTGATCTTGTGATTGACTTGTTTGTTGTTGTCGCAATGGATATGGCATTTGAAACAAGCTTAGAAACATCAAAATCTTGGGCTGAAGCTAACGATAGGCTATTATCGAGAACTTTCTCGATTTGGAAGTCAGTATCTCTATCTGAGCCCCAGACATCGGTGCCCCACTGCATTGTTCCCCAATAGCTAACAGAACCCGGTCCATAGACAAGGATTCTGTTGGATATGGTAATTGCATGGTTTGCCATTAGCTAAATGTTATCTCGGTTGTCACAACGAGCGTGTCACCCGCCGCTTTATTGATAACGCTTTCAGTATCTCTTGAGAACATGGTTCCGCCTGTCGATGAACTAAATAGTCCATACTCGACAATGGCTCCTGTTCCAGTTCCAGCTGCAAATGTAGCCGTGACCCTGTAAACAGCATCGGAAACATAAGAAGCCGTCCCTGTGGTTCTGGCTAACTCCGTCCCTAGGGCTGTATTAGAGGCAGCTTCGGCTGTTGCATCGGTGCCAATTGCTATTTGGTCCATGTCCCAAGTTCCAGCACCTGCAACAGCTGAGTTAAGAAATGAGGCAAGAAAAGAAAGCCCGTTCTCAGTTATGACATTCTTTCCGCTGATATCTTCCTTTAAGACACCGTTGGGACCGTAGTTCTTAATGTACCACTTCCCCATGATCTCAACATTCTTGCCGTCATATTCTTTTTTAAACATTATGCTTCCTCAAGTTTATCTCTCGCTTCATCATCAACCATCAAATGAGCGTGATTTGACCGGATATGGCTTTTTAGTCCTGCCGCTGACTTGGCTACGAACCCGCAGGCTTGGCAGACTAGATCCTTTTCAACCGGGATCTCTGGAGCCTGCTCCTTCTCTGGGATTGGTTCAAGTTTGAGCATCTTCATCGACTCAGGGGTTTGAAGCCCATTGCCGTTGAACTTGGGAGGAAAGAAATTGCTCTTAAACAGAACAGCGTCTTCTCTCTCCATCTCAATGAACCCGCCCGCTGGGATTCTGACAGTATCGCCTCGGAACTTCTCAACATGATCAAAAACGTTATTGTTTACGATTCTAACTCTCATAATAAACCTCTAAATAAATAAAATTAACGATTACCTACCGTATACGGTCACATAGATCTCATCGCCTGAGGCAACGCCTGTGATTGCGATGTTGCCAGCTGAGGCTGTACCTGCTGCTAGTTCATCTTTCTTGATGCTAAATGGTGCCGATGCCATTGAAGCAGGAGAAGCTTGAACAGCAACAACCGTCCCTAATCCCGTATCAATAACACCCGTGGCAGCATCTGCTGTGATTGTGTAATGAA
>Ga0208161_1000428_pt1 | contig 24002 bp, 18 predicted proteins | sample CB_VirMetaG_3_FD_184538 | JGI IMG/M metagenome (GOLD analysis project Ga0208161, IMG submission 184538) | Freshwater to marine saline gradient viral communities from Chesapeake Bay - CB_1508_1S Viral MetaG (SPAdes) (version 4) | ecosystem: Environmental > Aquatic > Marine > Coastal | place: USA...
GTTTGACTGGCCGAGTCTTTCAGCGCAATAAAAGAGCCGGTTGTGTCCGTGCGATCAAATACTGCCGGTGTACTACTTGTGCCAGCAACGTGAAGAATGTTGCTAGGGCTACTAGTCCCCAGACCTAAGCGGCCACTGGAGTCGATGCGGGCGCGTTCGGAATTGTCTACTCTAAAAGCTATGATACTGTCTGATTTTTCGTTGTCCCTATCAGCTTCTAATGTTAGGTCTCCGCCTGCGCCAGAAATTTGACAGTCAGGTGTGCCGGTGGCGTCACTATCAGTGAATCTAATTGCTGGGGTTGGGCTTTCTAAATGAAGCAATACACCAGGACTCGTAGTGCCAATCCCTACGTTGCCTGAGGAGTCAATATAAAGTCTCGGACTATTGCTTGTGTAAAAAGCGATCGGGTAGTTATTGACTGATCCAATCTTGGCGTGAGTAAGAGTATTATCTAATCCAAAAATAACGCTGTTTGTGCCGTCTGCTGCTTCGTAAAAGTTATACGTTGATGCTCCTCGATTTAAGAGTACACCACCGTTGTACCCACCTGTTGCAGATGCACCGATAGATAGATTTGTTCCTGGGCTACTAGTCCCCAGACCTAAGCGGCCACTGGAGTCGATGCGGGCTAACTCAGTTGTGCCATTCCTCATGAATTGATGGCCGGCACTATCGTTGTTATTATAGATAGTGTTTGCGTTTACGGATGTGTCATGAGAGATCTCTGAATAGAAGTTCGGATGAGTGCCGAACCTAATTTTTCCGCCACCTCCATTCAGGTGCAAAGTGGCGCCAGGGCTCGTGGTGCCAATTCCTACGCGCTGGTACGAGTCAATCGTCATTGCCTGCAAAGGCGTTTGCGTTGCTCCTGCTGGATTGGTCCAGAAACTTAAATTAGTTTCGTAATTTGATGCGCTATTTGTTCTGTATGCACGGATTGCCGAAGTACCGTTATCGCTGCCAATTCTGAAATTAAGACCTACGTAACGTGTGTCTCCTCCGGTATCGGAAAAATTGTGCAAAGTCGCCACAGTTCCATCGGATCCACCAGCAATCGAATCTTGAACTTGAAGACGAACGCTAGGCGAACTAGCCCCTATGCCCACAAGCCCTGCCGAGGTGATGCGCAGGCGTTCGCTGCCGTTTGTAGCAAAATACATCGCTGCATTTGCTCGCTGAAATAGCGTCGCTACACCGCTGCCATCTTGACCGATAGCAAATCCACTTGAGCCGACGGTGTTTCCATTGCCAGCGAGCTCAATCAATCCTGGAAGACTGCTGCCGCGTGCGCCGCCAAGCAACGTATTTGCAACGGGAGTGATGCCTAATCCAACATTCCCACTCGCATCAACAAACAACCGCCCAGTGCCATTAGTGCTCAGGGCTACGCTGTTTGCAGCAGGCAGATAAAGCCCGTTGGTGGGGACTGTGCTGCTGGTGGGGATAAAACTGGCTGCCGTGCTCGTGCCAGTCGTGACAACATTCTGCGCGCCAAAGTTGGGGCTGATCTTCGTACCAGCAATCGCAGCAGTCGTACTGACGTCGCCATCGACAATCTGCAGATCACCGATCATCGCGCTCGTGATAGCGCCCCATGCAGTGTCGTAGTTGGTGCTGCTCTGTTTGAACAGCACCTGATTGGCGGTGCCGCCGGTCGGGACGCCCTCGCCTTTGGGGCCTTGGACGCCGGGGACAGCAGCGGTTACTTGAGTGTCGGGCGGCGCAGCAAGTGCGATCTGAGTATTTTGTTGATCAATGATCGCAATTTGTACGTCAGCCATGACTCAAGTGCGTGAGTATGTGCGTTGAACAGTGGCAACGCCTGTAAGCCAATAGTATCGCTCTCCGCTGCCCTGCGTTAGCGATACATCCCAGCCAAAGCGCCCGACTTCAAGTGCAGATGAAGTGGCGGGTGTCATAGCAAGTGTAAATTCGCCGTTGGTGGCATCAGTGATGGTGGGGGTGAAAGTAGCTACTTGTACGTTGTCGATCAAACCTTTAACGTCCGCGTCAACCGTATAGCCAGTAATATCGAGAGGCGTAGCTACATAGAAAGTACCTGTTGCTTCACCCGAGACCGAGATCGAGGAGCCACCGCTTGTTGCAGATACTTGAAACGCGCTCGTTGTAAGTCCAGCGCTGATGACGTAGTACACGGCATTCAGTGTCAAGCCGCAAGGAACAGACGTACCTCCGGTAAAAACAACTTTTGTACCAGCGGTTAAGCCGTGACAGGCTTTGTTGAAAGTAGGCGTGCCGGCGGCAATGCTGATACTTGTCAGCTCTTGACGATTCTGTGTAGCGCGGAACGTACCACGCCATGTTGCGTTTTGCAGAATCGTGATGTTGTACTCAGCGGGGTAAATCATGGGAGGAGAGCGCGTAAGTTGAGTCTAGGTCAAGCCCAAGTACCAGCAGAGCTGTCAGATCCTGCGGTTCCGATGGGCCAGATTTTGAAGAACGAACCGAGCTGAACTGAATAGACCTGCGCAGAACCGGGTGCAGCCGAGAATGTGATTTGAGGCTTGAGCGTGCCGGCTGCGTTGATGGAAATTGTGCCTTTGATCAGGGTGCGCAGATACAGAGTGTTTGTTGCATAACTTATCGAAGGGGTAATAGCTGTGTTTGCGGTTGACGTTACATATACGCAAGAATTGGGAGAAGTTACAGCAGAAGTTGTTGTATGTGTACCGTTTACATAGTAAGCGACATTATTAACTGTTAATCCACTGAGTTCAGCTAAGCCTAAACCGACTGAATGTGTGGCAAAGATTGCATTTGGGCGAGAAAGCGCAATAACTGCCTCAAACTCGTAGACAGTGTTTGCGAGTAGTGCGACACCGACTCCAAATACATCCTGCGCCGTATTCAGGTCTTGCAGTGCGCGGTTTGCGTCGAGCCTGTAGTAGTAGGCGCCACCGGCATTAGCGAAGGACAGCGTGCCTGCGCCGTTGGTGACAAGCGCCTGCTGCGCGGTGCCATCAGTGGCGGGAAGCGTCCAAGTGACGTTCGACGTGACCGTGCTCGGGGCTTGGAATGCCACCCAGTTGCTGCTGTTGGCGTCAGCCCAGCGCAGATCGGACTGGGCGTTCAGCGTGATGTTGCTCGAGGCGGTGATAGCGCCTGAGACGAGAAGGGTGGAATCGAGAAAGGCAGCGCCAGTGACACCTAGTGTGCCCGGAACATAGACATTGCTTGTCCACTCAACGCCAGTGCCTGCAGCGTCGGTTTGAAGAAGCTGGCGAGGGGTTCCATCGGCGAGCTTGCTAACAGCGATCTCGGCATTAGAACTAATGTCTGCGTTAACAATTACGCCGGAGGAGATCGAAGAAACTCCAGTTGATGAGTTTATAGTTATATCTCCAGATACAGCTCCGCGAATGTTGTTTCTAACGTAAAGAAAATCAATTTTTCTATTTGCGCCGATAGATGCGTCGTAGATCGAAAATTTGTCACCAGCCTCAATAAAAGTAGTTTCCGTGGCTCCGTTAATATGTACGGCGTCTAGTGTTACTTTGTTAGGGGAAGATATAGTCGCAAGCTTTGTATCTGCAATGGCAGCACTAGCGCTAATGTCTGCATTGACGATGCTTGCGTTTCCTGCAAGGATTACGGTGCCGGTTTGATTTGGCAGTGTGATTGTGCGATTAGCGGTGGGATCGACAACGGCGAGAGTTGTTTCGTAAGTGTTGTCAGTGGAGCCCTCAAATAACAGAGAGCCTGTGTGACCGATCGTAAGACTGCCTGTTACAACACCATCAGCGGCCCCAAGCTTTTGATCTTGGAGTTGCTGCATAGCAAGCTGTACACTGGCTCCGTCAATACTTCCATAAGCACTAAAGCTGACACCACTTGCTTGAATCGTTCCCGTCAGCGTGTTGGAAACGTCAATTAGATCCCAGCTCGTGCCGTTGCTGAGGATCAGGTCTGGGGGTGCAAGTGCAACTGCCGGCGCGTTGCCGCCACCTGTACCTGCAGTTGAAACGACAACGTAGTAGCGATTGTTTGTGGCGCTAGCAACAGGAAGCGGCGATCCTGCCGTGAAGCCAGCAGCAGTACCTGCGGATGTCACAGATACGACTTCATTTGCGTCAGTGGTTGCGTCGTAAGTGCCGGCGTAGACGAGCTCCCCAGATGTGATCGTAATCGGGAGCCAGGCTGAACCAGACCACAGGTAAAGGTCGCCATTGATTTCATCGAAGAACTGCTGGCCTTTGAATTCAGCGGTGGGAAAGGTAACGATGCCTGCGGTGCTGCCTGCGCCACCAAATAGCACCGTGCTCGCATCAGCAAGTTTTGCACCGGAGATTGAATTGATACCGAATACAGTTGCAGCAAGCGTGCCTGATGTCAGCTTCTCTGCAGGGATATTTGGAATATCGTCGGCGACAAGAGTATCGCCAGTGGTTACGTGTCCCTGTGCATCAATCGTGACCTTCGTGTAAGTACCAGTCGATGCAGCATTGGTGTGGTCAATTACACCGTTCCCGTCAACAATCAACCCAGATCCGGGCTTAACGACACCAACAACCGAGCTGGTGGCGATGGGCAGGTCTGTGCTTTCAATGGCCCGGAACGTGGGATCTGCTGCCGCGCCGGAAGTTGGCCCAGCCAGGACAGTGCCGGCGCTTTGCTCTTCCAATCCAGCGGTGATCGTGGCAACGCCACTGGCCACCGCACTCGAAAACGTCAGTGGTGTGGTATCGACGAAGGCGATGCTTTGCACCCCAGCCTGCTGCTGCCATGTGGATCCAGTCCAGGCGTAGGCAATGCCAGTGGCAGTATCAAGCCACTGCTGACCCGTGAAATCGCCAACACCAGCGGGGGCATTCGCAGCGACGATGGTGGCAGAGTTGGCGGCAAGTTTTGTACCAGTTACTGCACCAGCATTGAGCTTTTCTGTCGTTACGCCGCTATTTGCAATCTTGCCGGTTGTGACATTGAGATCTGCAATAGAGGCCGTATCGACAGCGCCAGTGGCAAATTTGCCAGCAGTGATTGTGGAGTTGGCGATTTTGGCGCCCGTAACTGCAAGATCAGCAAAGGCACCAGTAGCAAGACCCGCTGCATCAATTTTTGATGTATTGACTGCGTTTTCTGCAATCTTGTCAGTCGTTACAGCACCATCTGCAATGCCTGCAGTGGGAGCAACAACCTGTGCGTAGGCGCTTCCGTCGTAGATCTTCAGGCTTTTATCTGTACTGTTGACGTAGCCACGCCCCTCAAAGTTGTCAGTAGTCGGCTCAACGCTGTCGTAGACGATCGCGCTATCTGCGGCCAGTTTTGCGGCAGTTACAGAGTCATCAGCAAGCGCAGTAGTGCTGATTTTAGTAGCACTAGATTGATTGATCTTTGAAATATCAATACTGGAGTTATCAGCTAGTGCTGCGCCGGCCTCAAACAGATCCTTGGCGGTTACTTTCTTATTCTCGCTCGCAGAAATATCTACAATCGGGAGAACGTCAGTTGCAGCGACCTCGGCCTCGGTCAGGGGCTGCAGTTGGGTAATGCGCTGATCCGCCACGGAAGCGTCCTCTACTGGGTGCTTCCCGCAGTTTAGTCAGTTACTTCAGTCAGAAGAAAATCAAGGCCCTGTTGCAGGCGAATGCGATCGTTATCTTCTTTAAGTAAGTATCCAGACGGCTGACCTACAACAAGTTGAATCTCGCCCGTTGTTACAAAATCAATGGCGCAACTGATAATCTGATCGGCGCGGACTTCGATTCCAGCTTTGACAACCATTGCGTCAAACTCATAGTAGACACTGGGTGTAGTATCGTCAGCTTCGCTTTCATTCAGCTGTAGATAGCACTTGAAGTCGCTGCCTACATCGGTGCGCATGATTAGCTGCAGCATGAGCAGCGAGTTTTCTGATAATCCACTGGCGGCTGGATTGAACAAGCAATCTATGCTGCCAGATCCAGAAATAACTCCAGCCGAATACAGACTCTTGAACTTATCTGACATCACTGTCGTATCCAGCGATTCTCGATCAGTGCTGAACGTATAGCCAGTGACGTCACCAAGCAAACGCTCAACCGAACCGTAAAGGCGAACGGTGACTGGAAGATCACCGCCGGTGAAGCTCTCGAGTGCGTACTCCTGCGTGCGATCGTTGTTGATAGCAGCAGCGAAATTGTCAAACAAACGAATGCCGCCGATGCTGTTTACATTGCAGTAGGCGACAAATTCATTTTGCGTGGTATTGCTGCCATCCTCCCAGCTTGCAGCAGGTATAAAATCAAGCTTACGAGCGTCGTCTGTCGATAATACGATTTGATCGCCTGTGTAGATGTTGTCGAGCGCTTCATCAAAACTGAAGCGATTCAGACTCGTGTTGACGTCAGCGGGCGCAACAACAGTCTCAATGCTGAGCTGAGACTTGCGACTGAGCTTGATTTTGCCGTAATGCCCCAGGAAGAACGTCATGCGTCAACAAGCTCGCGGAATGGGCCATCAACAGTGAATTGAATTGCGACTGACGTCAGCTCAGATGTGCTAACACGCAACGATGTATTTGTGATGTAGGCGTTAAACGCAATATCGTCTTTAATGTCAGCCGCTGTCCCTTGCTGTGTGCCTGCACGGAGCACGATGCCAACACGATCGTTCTCGGTGACGCCGCCCTCGGTGGACTTCATCAGCTTCCCGAGGATTTCATCGAACTGCACGCCGGGCTCGGAGCTGGTGGAACCGTCGCGGCGGTAGTACAGAACGGTTGCACTGCCAGTGGAGCTGACGACGCCAGGGGTATAGGTCTTGACTGCGGTATCAAGCGTGGTGGTTTCCAGCAGCGCAAGGGTGGTATCGAGCGACCAATCGCGCAGCTTCAGGGCACGTTGCTGCGAGGTAGGGGTGACTTCGCCGCTGCCTGCTGAGGTCAGGTACAGAGCCCCAGTGCGTCCTGTATAGAAAGCCATGAGAGCCGGATCAATAACTTGATACTAGCGGGTCACGCTGAACAGTTCATCTTGGAAGTTTGAGATGAGCGCTTTGCCTTGACTATCGCAGGGGAAAATCGTTGCACGTATTGTCACTTCACCCTCTTCATCCATTTGCACGTCAGAGACTCTATACACTCGTTTGGAAGTGACTTGCTCACCGAGGACGAAGAGATGGCCTTCGTATCCGACGAGTTGCGCTGAGCGATTGTTCTGAACACGCACGTTTGTAAGAGAAACTACGCCTCGATCGCTGCGATAGAGTAGTGCAGAGAAGTTTGTATCAGGCGGGATGCTGTTATCAAGCGGCACGTTGAGGTAGCCATCAGCCTCGACTACACCGGTACGCACGCCCTGCCACGCATTGAAGCCAACATCAACGTAGATGTAAGCACCTGGAAAAACTGGCGTTGTTGTAGGGAAGGTCTTAAATTCAATAGCACTGCGCACGTGACGGCGAAGATTGCAAATAAGCTTCAGGAATAGAATGGTCTGCTCTTCTGTTGTGACAAAAGCAGATAGGTCAAATGTTTGGCGAACACAGTCAACCTCTTTTGCGTCTTGCAGTTTTACAGCAACTGACTTGTTGACAGCAAATGCGCTTCCGGGCTCGGTAGCACGATAGATACCAGTGGCTATAACGTCCTGCACGTTGGAGTCATAGTCCATGAACTCCTCTTTGTAGCTGTCTTCGATGATGTTGCCTTGATTGAAGAGCGCGGAGATGGCAACGTCCTGCGTGATCTCACCGGTGAGCGGGTTGAAGGGAACACTGGGCACAAGGGTTTCGCGTCCGTTGATACGGGCGAACTCGAGCAGGCTGTAAGGCGCACTCGAGACCCAGAACTGTCGCCAGTTACCGGGGTCGGCGATCAGACAATCCATGAAGAGCTTGTTTTTGATGCAGAAGCGCTTTGCTTCAGCGAGCTTTGTGACGTCAATAGCGTCAATTACGGCATATTTGCCGATGCCGTCTTCTGTGTCGTAAACGGTATCAAGGAAAATATCAGGTGCGTAGCAGCTAGGGCCATCGGGTTCGCTAGGTGCTAATTTTGTGTCTACATTGATACGGCGGACAGGCTTGCCTTGTGTGACGTGCGTAGAGAACGATCGCATGTCCTGCAGGCTCTTGCCGCTGAATACGTTGAAACCAATAAGAGACAGGTTTCTGTACAGTGTTTGGCGATTGTACGCTTGTAACTGCTGTTCTGTTACTGCAGACAACACAAATTCAGGGCCGCGATCGAACGAGGCTGTCAGGTCAGTGTCGGCGTCAAGACTGAATAGATCCCATTCGTTAGTACCGCGAGGAGACTTATTCAGCGGGGGAAGTGGATATGTGAATCCCTGCTTTGATTCTTGAGAGAAGCCTGTGAAATACAAGTAGTTGCCTTCGCCCAAGCTCAGTGTTTGCTCGCCTTCGCCCTCCTTGGGGGAGTTCTGCAGGTAGTGGTAGAAGACCGTGAGGCTTCCATCTTCTCGCTCGCTTTGAATCTGGGGGTGTGTCTTGACTTCACTGATCGGATCAATGACTGGTTCGAGGCGAAATTGCCAGCTTGCAAATTCATTTCCCTTGAATTTCAGATAGACGAAATTGTCTTGCTCTGCGGCACGGCGTACGGCATAGAAACCTGGGGCGTACAGCCATTCGGCGGCTCCAGCTTTGCGATAGCGCAGCATGAAAATGGCAGTGCGCTGCTTGACGCCGTTATCGCTCTCGGGATACCCCTTGACCTGTTTGCTTCCGTAAACGCGCTGACGGCCAGAAATGCGACGAAAAACTTGACAGCGCAATGACAAATAGATGATGTCAGAAGATGCAAGTGTTGTGTAAGTTGCTTCTTCGTAGCGAGAGACTACTTTGATGAAGTAGCGATCGTCTGCATTTAACTGTAAGGCGTCTTTGTAGCTCTTGTATAGGCGCAGTGCAGCTTTCTCTGCTTTCGTTATATCACGCAATTTATAGAACTTGCTTACAAAGCGAGTGGCTGTTCTTTCACTGTTCCAGTTTTTATTTGGTGGTATTTTGTATTCCTGCTCAATCGTTACTAGCTCCCAAATCTGCCCAGACTCGAGAAGACTTTCAACAGAATCAATAACGAAATTTTGTGATTCGTCTGGCACGCCCAAAAATTGTATAGTGTCTTGCTGGTTTCTGTCGTCTAGCTTGATCAAATTTTCGTAAATCTTTTTACTGGCTTTGTAGTCTGGATCTTGGTCAAAGAAGCTGCGAAAATCGTTGCGCTCGTCGTAGTTATAGGGGGTTGAAGGCGCGTGGCCGGGCTCGGTGCAGGTCAGCTCGGCAATGACGCGATCTTCGTCTGTTGATGTACCGACAACTTTTTTGATCTTAAACTTTGCAGAGCCAAGCTTGAAGATACCTGAATCATCAAAAGAGCTTGCAAGAGTGCGACGCGCATCACCCGAAGCTCGTGTGAGATCCGAGGAGAAACTATCATCTACTGGAAGATTTTTTGTTGTTGCAATAATTACTTTCAGTGTCGCGCCTTGAGCAATTGGATTGAGCGGTTCACTGGGCGCATCGCTCCATCCAGGTAGTTCGGCTTTGATGCCTAATCCAACCTTGTTCTTGTTTCCTTGTTCATCGCGCAGGTACAGCACTACACCCAGTGGAACTGGGCTGTAGATACCAAAAGCGTTAGAACTTGACGGCGAGTAAGCCTGACTGAAGCCCTCGGTGAATACACCTGGTGATAATTCGAGTGCGTATACATCGCTCGTACCACTGCCGTATTTCGTGGGGTCTTCATCGCCGCCACCGGCTACCTCATCCCCAAAAGAGAGAATTCCAGTGCCCTGCGTCTTGAAGTAAATCCAGCGATTTTGTGCAATCAGGTCTGTGATGACGGTTTGACCAAAGGCGGAGCGCTCGAAGTCAATGGCAGTAATCTGTCCTCCCGACAGCATCATCAGCATTTGCAGAAACTGACTGCTGCCAAAACTGCGAACAGCAGACCAAAGAAGAGATCCTGCTATGCGAACACCGCCATTTGGGTTGACGGTTTGATCGGCATAGACAAGCGGCACGGGATCGCCGTATTTGCCGAGTTCTTGGGCGGAGTTGAAGCCGAAGCGTGGCGAAAAGCGCTGCTCACGTGTTTGTCTCTGACCTACAGCGGTATCTTGAACTTGAGGTATTTCTGGTTTGGGTGCTATCAGCGCAGAAACAACCTGAAAGACTGTGCCAATAACAGTCAGAACGATGGCAACAACTTCCCAGTTCCTTGCGTCAAGAACGGTGCCCTCTTTTGGGTCTGAATATGCTTTTTGCAGGGCAACGAACTCGAGGTACTCCTCCTTGGAGATGCCGAGCATTTTGATCAGATCGTGCTCGTAGGGGAGGAGTTTGCGATTCATCTGCGTAACCGAAAGTAGTGACCAGTCTTGCCGTCGAGCGGAGCAAGTGCTACGCCCATTGTCGGCAAAATGCAAAGAACTTTGCCGTCATCCATCACTGTACCGAGAGCGCCACCATCAGTTCCGGGCAGAAGCACCACGGCATGTGGCTCTGGAGCTTTCAGTCGATCTGCATTTTGCAGCAACCACTTGGCGATAATGATGCGAGGGAATGTTGCATCGGTGTATTTTTCAAAGTATTGCTTGATGTCGTTGGTGTAGTCGTAGTAGCCCAAACGCCTGTGGACTTCAGCGGCTAAAAGGCAGCAATCGACAGTTCCACTGCCGTCACCCGGATGTGCACCCCAAGCTCGCTGCAGTCCGATGAGGTCATTCATCGCAAGCTCACATTGGAATCAAGCGGCAAGGGACCTACAAGTTCCCGAGTGAGCGTCCGCGCTGGGAAGTTGCTAGTCACGCTATCAATAGCGGAGCGAAAGCGCAGTTCAATTGTGGTCTCGCTAATGCTGCTTCCAATTCCAATGTAAAATTCAGGGAAAACAGTAGTCGTGTATTCATTGTCTACTGTCAGCCACATTGTGTAGAGATTGAGACGTGTCAGACGGTTACCGTCGGCTTCGTAAAGCAGTTGCAGCGCGTATTCGATATTTGGGAACAAGATGCGAAGGAGTTCGTTCTCGCCGTTCAAGCTGGATACCGAGCCTTCGGCGCGGAAAGGAGCGAACTGATAAAGGTCTCCCGATTGCTGGCTCGGGTAGCGCTTGTCTTGGTTGACAAAGTAGTTCTGATAGCGAAATAGGCGATCACCCGCCCTCGATGTCAGTTCAAAAAACTGACAGATGCGAATATCAGGCGTATTGGTGGACATTACGCTTCATCCGTAAAAGTGTTTCTGATTTCACCTAGCAGTGAAACACGCACAGACGAGACGCCGTTGCGGATGGATTGCACCTGTGGTGGTGCTTCGTACTCCCAGCGAAGATCATCGAGTGTTCCGCTTGCAATTTGTGCAAGATCTCCACTGAGGCCCGTCAGAACCTTGGAACTGACTTTGAAGCGTGCGTTGCGTGCAGTCTGGGACCGATAGTGATTAAGTATGCCGACTACTTTGTCGTCAGTGATGTTTGAAAACTCTAGGTCAAGCTTTGCGCTTGATGGTCGATCGCCAAACGTGCGCTTAACGACGTAGCCCGAGAGCGATTTGTAGCTTTTCTGCGGGTAAAGACCCGGAGAGAAGCTACGTGAGGAGGGGGCGTAGGAGGGGAAGTCAGCCATCAGCGGAGTCCAACACGGCTACGGGTCTTGGGCGACTGCTGCAGGCGGTCCAGGGTCATGTTCATGCCCTGCTTGGCGCCATCCTTAGCGGCTTGGCGACGAGTAGCGGCCATTGCTGTCTCAAGCTGCTCACGGCTGACGTATTCCACACCGTTGATGCTTGTGGTTTCAAATGTCATGTTAAGCATTGGAGTGCTCGAACTGCCACCACTTGCACTCATTGCTTCACGTAAACCATTTGCATCAACACCGAGGCGGCCATCAGATCCACGAGAAAGCGGCATGATTGCTTCAGGGCCGGCTTCGCCCATTACGCCTGTGCGCATTGCACCGCCATCGGCGAATTTGAAGAGAGTAGGCGAGGAGACGATGGAGTTGGTGAACATGCCACCGTTTGCGAAGGCGGCGATGCCGTTGGCGAAATAAGAACCATTTGCAGAAGGGGTAAAACCAGGACCCTCCAGCATTGGATACTGCTTGAACCCGGATGTATCCAAGCCTTTGCCGCCTCCACCGCCGCCTCCGCCAAGTCCTGCAAATAGCTTGGCAATACCAATGGCAATATAAGTCGCAATCATACTCGTACCCTCTCTAACCAAGATCTGACCCACTTCTTTCAGGAAGTCGGCGAAGACCTGCTTGGCGGTTGTGGTGCCTTCGACAAGTCCGCTGATGCCGTTGGCGAGAGAATTGCCAACCGCATCGCCGATGCTTTGAGAAACACGAATGGCAAGCGCTTCGAGATCCTTCAGCTCTTCTTCTGCTGTTGAAATGAATTCTTGAATTTTTGCGCCTGGAATTTCTTCTACAGCCGGACCGGCGCCCAAGGCGGCATTTGTAGCGGCAGCAGCACGCGCCCCTTTGACTCTTTCAAGATTGTCAGCATAGTCTTTTAATTCTTGGCCAAGAATTCCACGTGCAACAGCCTCGTCGTAGGCGGACTGAGCTATAGCAACTTGAATGTCGAGAGATCTGAGCTGCTCGCTGACGAGTCGCTCAAAGTCAGCAAGTCTTTTCGCTTCTGCTGGTGCAATTCCTTCGGTCAAAAGCCGATGGTAAGTTTGCGCGTATTGCTGATCAAGCTGCTGCGACTGCCTAAATTGAACAAATGGATCAACTGCTTGACGCTTCGCCTCTTCCGTAGCAAGGAATTTATTTAGCTGAAGTTGGGCAAATTTTTGATATGCAATCTTGTTTTCAAGATCAAGCTCAGACTCCAGTGTTGACAGCCTGTTTGCGTTAAGCGCCGCAGTCTGTAAAGCCGTCCCATTTTTACGAGCTTCTATCATTGCAAGTTCGGCCTCTATTTTGAATTCAGAAAGTTTTTGCTGCTTAATAGCCTCACTAAGATCGAGACGCTCCCTTAATCCCGCTTCCTCACCTTCGTTGAACTCAGCAATGCGAATAGTTAAGTCATTTCTTTTTTGAGCTTCCTGATAAAAAGCAAGTTCCGCTTGACGGCTATTTCGGTAAACTTCTTCCTGCCTGCGAGCAACTTCTTCATTCACTTGCTTTAATTTAGCGGCATACTCAAGATTCGCGCTGCGAATTTTTGCAAGATTTTGCTCTTTGTCAAAAATTTGACCAATCCAACTATTTTTAATCTCAAGTAATTTATTTTCATACTCCTGAAGAGCGACGGCTTTTGCCGCGTTTACGTAGCGAGCGCCATCCCTTTCAAGCGTCAGACCAGTCAGCGAAAGTTGTTTTCTCTGAAGCTCGACTTGAGCCTGAAGCTCCTTCGTAACACCCTGCGCTTTCTTTTGGGCGTCAAGCTGCTCTGGGGTAAGTTGAGCTGCTGGTGCATTGATATTTGCGCTGGATTCAAATCTACTGTAAAGCTGCGCCACTTCTTGTCTTTTGGCTGCTTCATTGAAAAGATTTGCACCAGAAAGAATTCTTTGCTCTTCCGCTTGGAGTCTCTTGAGATCGCCGGGCGACAGACCGGAAGCAATGTCACCCTGCCTAGCAGCCTCTCTTCCGATACTATTTCCAGCCTCAATGACACCAGTAAGCCACTTGAGCAGTCCTGCCATTGGACCAGCAAGGGCGGTTTGTAGTTGCAGATTGAACTCAGCCCAGGCTCTGCTCAGCTTTGAAGAAGAATCGCCAAGGCGCCTAAGGTCTTCTACGCCACGAACTCCAATTTTCTTGATAATTTCCGCTTGAATTTCGCCAGCAGCCTCTGTCATTTTGCCGGCTTCAATCAATTTGGAAATGTAATACTCTTGCTGGCGACCTGCAAGCAATCCTTTCTCTTTGAGTTGATCAAATGCTTCTATTGGATACCTGAGGGCCTTGCCGGTTTCCTGTGCGGCCTGATTCAGTTGATCAAACGCCGTACCCAGTGCAGTACCAACCAGCGACAGGCCAAAGCCAAGGCCGCCGCCAGCGAAGCCACCTGCAGCGCCACCTAGGCCGCCAAGAGCGGCAGCCCCAATGCCCTGCCCAAACAGCAGCGGGAAGGCGCCACCGATCAGACCCTCACTGGCTGCGCGAGCGCCTCTGGGGCCAAGACGGCGAGTCAGGAAGCCTGCATCAGGGGCACGCCTTTCCTGCTCTCTGCCAAGAGTTCCAAGCTGTCTTCCAAGACGCACAAATTCGTCGCTAGTTCCATCAGCCTGATTTCTAACCACTTGGAGGCGTCTGGCCAATTCTTCAAGTTGCTCATTTGTTGCGCGAGCAATTGGGGCAAGATCACCAAGTCCAAGAGCGCGTTGAAGATCGTCGATGCCTTGAGGTGCACCACCACCAGCTCCTGCGCCACCACCGCCGCGACCACCGCCAAAACCACCAGGCGGCAACATACCCGCAATGCTGCTGAACGCAGATGGCACAGCATTGCGAACTCGATCTATTGCATCCCTGAAGCCGTCGCTAACTGTAAAACCAAGCGATTCAAGTGAATTCAGCAGTGAATCCGAGATACGCTGATAGGTGCTACTGATTGCACTGGAAATACCAAGACGGCGCTCGCCGGTAATCAAGTCATTCGCGGCGCCCGCGAATCGAGAAATACCAGACTGCTGCCCACCAGAGACAAGAGAACGCGCTTCACTGGCCGTCTGCTGAAACTGTTGATCTAGCGTAAGATCCTTTGCCTGCTGCAGCCTTCTTGCTAGTTGCGCTGCAGCAAGACGACCAGAGGAGACAACAATTTTTTTAATTGCTTCAAACTGAGAATCTTCGCCTTCCCAGAAATTGTCAATCGCAGCACGATATTCTTTAATTGCCGCAGAAAGAATTCGACTTGTATCACCCGGACGATTCTTAAGGGAAGACGGCGGCTTGAGCTGAGCTGCAGCTCCAGCAGGAAACTGCGGATAGCTCATGTTATAGGTCTGAAATGGAAACGCCGATCCGGGAGCGCCAACACGCGCAGCGGGGGCAGGAAATATTTCAGCCGGAGAGGGACGCCCGCGAGTTAAAGGAGAACCAAGAACATTCGCCAAATACGCTGGATCAATTCCCGTCTGGAATGGAGCATTTCGAGGTGCAAGTGAGCGAGAAAGGCTAGTTGGCAAGATCTCCTGAATGTTCTCAATTTTGCCTTGCTGAAGAGTCTCGCTAATCGAATCAATGCCAATTTTGCCAAGGTCTGGCGCTATCAGATCTTTCAGGGCCGCCTGTACTTTTGCTTTTCCAGACCTAGCGGTATTAGTAAGCGTGTTGATTACATTCAACATCGCCTCAACTGCAACCTTTGACGGGCTTTGGATGCCAAGGCCATCATTTAGGCCGTCTTCAACTGCCTTGCCGAGCTGTTCGCCAGCGGCAGAGGCTTTCGGGACACCTGCCTGCGCTTCAGACAGCAATGTGCTGACGACATTTGCGCCAGCGCCCTTACCGGTTTTGCCGCCCCCAGAAACAACTTTATTAAAGTCACTGACAATTTGATTAATCTTTGCTCCGATCTCCTCTGAAGTTAATGCTGCGCGGAAGCCAGATTCCTTGCTTGATTTTGGTCCAGCGCTACCACCACCCTCAAGCAATCGCTTATTCGTCAGTCTTTGTTTCTCAAACCTGAGAACATCTCGGATCAGATTCAGCTCGTCATCAGCATTGTTCAAAAGCTGATCAGAGATTTGCAAATCGCTGGCTTTTAGCGAGTTGATAATTTTCTGGGCCGAAGCTTTTTCTGCGCTGACATCAACACCGCGAATCTCGAGTTCAAGCAGCTTTTCTTGCGCTAACTGCGTAGAGCGAACAAGTGACTCAACTCGCTTCGGTGCGCTTAGTGCTGCTGTAGCGGCACCAGGGCCACCAGCGCGGAACGCTTGGCCGCGAACCCCAGCAGTGCCACCACCCATAGAAGGAGGTAGAGCCGGGCCTCCACGCATCTTCCATGCTTGAGCGATTGCCCGCTCTTCCTCGCGCATTTTTTGCTGCGCAAGAGCAACTGCATTGCTTGTCTCTTGGCGAAGCCTCTTGGCCTCATCGTCAAGCGCCTTCAGCTTTTGCTTGTTAAGAGCAGTTGCAGCCCGCTCGCTCTTCCTTAACTCTTTTGCTTCGTCTTCGATCGCTTTTTGTTTTTTCTTGGCAAGAGCAACTGCTGCTTTTGCTTCTGCGGCTGCTGATTTTGCTTCTGCGGCTTTTGCTGCAGGAGATCCAGACACCAATGCTCCGCCCGGCATTTCGCCAGTAACTGGCAGGAATGCAGTCCCAAGAGCACCAAAAACCTGGGGCTTCTGAGCGGCACGATTCATGCGCTCCATCGAGATGCGCTGACGATCAATCTCCCTCGTCAGCCTTTGTGCGTCGCCAAGCCTGTTCTCAGCAAGAGCAGCAACAGCTTCATCGAGCTGCAGTGTCAGTTTTTTCTTCTGAAAATCAAACAGAGTTGCTTGTGAAATTCTTTCTTGAATTGAATCTTGAAGATTAAGCTGATCGTTGACTTTTTTCTGAAATGATTCCCTTAGCTGAAAGGCCCTCAAGCTACCGAGGTCGGTGGCAGGACCAGAAAGAGTTTGGATTGCAGATTTTTGACCACGCAACCCGATTTCGGAAAGTTCTTGATTGACGCCAGCCAGTGCCTCCTCAAGAACACGAAACTCGTTACTGGTATAAGGTACAAGCGACTGAAGAGACCGAAGGCGCTCTGCATAGGAAGAAAGAGCTGCTTCACTTTTGGTAATTTGCCCGTAAGAGCCAATCGCTGAGGTGACGAGGTTTCTCGCCCCAGCAATTGAACTCTCTCCCCCCGTCCCTATGTTTACCTTGGGAGCCTGCCCGGAAAGGCCAAACGCCAAGGCGCCTAATTGCTTTTGCCTAGCATCGAATAGTTTTTGGCTGGCAAGTTCAGACGAAATAGCAAAACGATTAAATTCAGATGAAGCTATGCGTGAATTACTGGCAACAAGCTGCAGCCCATCTGCTTGTGCCTTCAACTGAGATATTGTCGGAGCTAGCTGCTGCTTGAGAATCTGGCCCTTTACCCCTCTTTGCTGCGCAGCACCTAGTCTTAGGTAGTCATCAGCAAGTTGATTAATCGCCTCCGCTGCCTGCTTGGCTCTTCTAGCGTTACCTACAGCATTGGCGAGGATTTTTGCTTGCGATTCAGATGACTCAATACTCGACTCAGCGGTTTTTAGGTCTCTTTGCGCTTGCGCCAAGCCTTTTATTGCATCTTGTTGTTTTTTTAGTACTTGATTATATCTAACAGTGTTTGGATTTAATTTTGAAAGCCTTGTTTGCGCTTCAGCAATTGCAGAGGCGTATGAATTAATTGAATCTCCAGCTTTCTCTAAATTTCGCTGTGAATTAGCAATTGTCGCATAAACACCTTTTAGCTCAGAATCTAACGAATCAAGCTGATTAGTTGCTTTTGCTACGTTAATTTCTAGTGGTGATCTAGTGATATTTGCTACAATATTTTCAAGCTGGCTCGCCTTGCTGATAACTTTGTCAAGCTTAGATAGACCTTTAACTTCTACGCTAACAACAGCAGGGACTTGAGCCACGTTGTTCGACCTAGACCTCTCGGTAGTCTACTCAGGCATGAAAAAGCCGCCTAGAGAGGCGGCTGCTGTACAATTTTGGTGCCTTGGCGGTGTGACGACCCCAAGGCGTGACCAGCTCAACACACTGAACTGATGAAAGGAACTTTACCACCCGTTGGCACCGTTTTTGGACGACTAGAAATTTTAGGAGAAGGCAAAGAATATAGGCATTGGCTTTGTCGCTGCAGTTGTGGCGTCGAAAAAGAAATAGACAGATATGCAATTCTTAGCGGCGCCACCAAAAGCTGTGGATGTCTGCAGCGAGATAGTGCATCGACAAAAATGTCAAAACATAAAAAATCAAGTGATCCAGTCTATAAAATATGGACAGCCATGAAGGATCGCTGCCAAAACCCAAATTGCAAAGGCTATGATCTTTATGGTAGAAGGGGAATTCGCGTGTGCGAAAGATGGCAGAAATTTGAAAACTTTTACGCGGATATGGGAGATAGGCCTGACGGAAAAAGCTTGGACAGAATCAATAACGATGGCCCGTACGCACCTTGGAACTGTGAATGGAGAGACAACAAGGGGCAGAGCAGAAACAGGAGAAATAATGTATGGCTTGAATTCAATGGAAAGCGTCAAGTAATAAAAGACTGGGCAAATGAAACTGGCTTACACGAAACAACCATCTCGTATCGACTTCGACAAGGATGGACGGTAGAAGAAGCGCTAACAACGCCAAGATGGACAAAAAAGAAGAGGCCTAACGCCTCCTCTTGATCTTTTCCATTTCCTTCTCTTGCCGCTTGTTTTTAATAGAAAAATAAGCGGCCCAAAGAAGCATCTCTTCGTCGGTGACTTTGTTTTTTAAGTCAAACAGCGTACACCCGAGGGTCTCGGCAAGCGAAAGTTGAAAGTAAAGTCTATTATCAGACTCAAGTTCCTGCTCAATCGCTTTTAGAATCGGGCTCTACATCCTCCGAGCCACGAGGGCGAAGAACACACAGGATCAGTTTCTGCACGTCTTCATCTTCTACTTCCCTGCGCAGAACAGCAGCGTCTCCAGACTTAAACAGTCGTTCGCCGTTTTCATCAAGAGCCTTGGAGATCAATAGCTGCATTGCAAAATCATTGGCGCTATCGGACTTTGCATCCTTTTGCGCTTTCTCGCGTTCAGCCGCTGTCAATGGCGTGGCATAAAATACAAACTCGCTACCATCAACAAGCTCAACAACTTGTTTAATTGGCTCGAAATTAGATGCCTTGCGCAGGCGGTCAATCGCCCTCATTGGGGAAGAAGGAGTAGGGGTGGCGGCCATAGAAAAACCGTGGTCAGCTTGAACTATAGATCAAAGGTGTGCTTATCGCAATCAGCGAGAGATCTCCTCGAAATCCATTGAAGCGACAACTTGATCATCCGCTCCATCGGAAGCTACCACAAGAGTCAGCTCATAAGGGGTGGAGGTAAATGAATCTCGCTCCAATTGAAACTTAAACAAAGCCTCTTTTAGGATGTCAACACTTGCGCCACTTTGATTTGTTGAACTAAAAAAGCCGCTAGCAACAATTCTTCCATTCGCGTAAGATGTTCCACTAATGTTATACTCAACCGAACTACCAGTTCCTGCGCTAACCCAGGCTCCACCAGTTGTCGCGCCACTTGCTCTAACTTGCCAATTGAAGTTTCCAGTAGAAACAGCAAGCAGTGAGATTGCAGTGAGAATTACAATTCCATCAAGGCGGGTCGATTTTAGTCGAAGCGAGATAACGGGATAGAAGGTACCAGCGGTCCCGAGGGTTCTTGGCGAACTCAAAGGAATAGAAATGGCTTGTTGTAATCCACGAAGCTCATAGCCGCCCTCAGAAACAACGGTTGAACAGATTTGCTTCATAGTGCTAGCGCTTGCCGTTTCGCTGGTATTTTCAATTTCGTAGCGCAAAGGAAGTGAGGCGGTAGTAATATAAGTAGATGTGATTAAGTTTGCATGATGAAAGGAGTGGCAGTGAATAAAGACGCCATTAATAACAAAGCCCAAGCGAACAGTACCAAGACCGAGCCACTCAATATCCATCCACATAATTTGGGCTTTTACAAGATCAAGCGTCAGCCCTGACTCTCCTGATCCGTCAAGCTTGTCGTTGTTCCAATTCGCCTGAGAAACTTTTGTTTCGACGACAGATCCGCTAACAGAGCTGCGCTCAACAAAAGAAAGCGTCGATCCATCTAGCTCCAAAAAGATGCCATTGGCGGCGCCATAATATCCACTGCGCTGCCTAAGACCCGCTTTCGCTGGATTCATCACAAAAGTATTCAGCGCAAGCAAAGATTTTCCTGGCTGATAGCTAAAACACTTTGTGGTTTCTCTGTAGACCTTCGACCCAGAAGCGGTTGTTACCGATAGATTAACCAGTCCTTCATTGGCTGAAAAAGTTGCGGCACCACTATTCGCCGTACTTGTTGCCCATAGCCCATTATCCGAATAGCGATGACTCGAATCAAAAAGTGTCAGCGGACTAGAAGTCCTGAGTCTTGCGAAAGCATCAACTGAAACGCCAGAAAAACTTGCATCAACCTCAAGCTTTCCATCATTGGTTGCGTCAATTTCTTTTGCTGCGCCCGTAGGCAGCGTTCCGTGGACAACAGCATCAGGCATGGTCGTACTCGAATAAAAGAAAAGCCCCGCCGAAGCGGGGCAGTGGATCAAGCGATGGATCAGGTGGTGGCGAAGTCGAAGCTCACAGCTTCCGAAGGACGGAAGTTGATAGCAACAGACTGGGCATCATCCGGGTTCACGTTCAGAGAGGCCGAGGTCAGGGTGACAGGCATCTCGATCGAGCGAGACTTAGTGTCATCCACAGTGCCGCCAGACTCAATGCGCTCCAAGTAGAGCTTCATGCCAGCGCCAACCTGCTTGCGCAGCAGCACGTCTTGCACGAGACGATTAGCAAGAGCGTTGTCTTCGTCGGTCATGTAGACGTTCGCAGTGCCATTTGCATCACCAAAGCCAGAGATGTACTTACGGAAAGGCACATACTGGCCAAGAGTCTGACCAATGGTGGTCACGTCAATCTCAGCGCGGGAGATCTCAAGGCTCCAGTCGCGCACTTCTGCCACAACTGCGTAGCTAGCGTAGAAAACTTCAAACTTGTTGGGCGCAGCAAGAGTGCCGTCATCGGTCAGATCAACTTCAGCTCCACCGGCGGATGCAGAAAATGTCAGAACACCAGTGCTGTTGCTGTAGGTCAGCACGTAGTAAGTGGTGGCCGAGGAAAGAGGAGAAGGCAGAGTTCCGGTTCCAACTGCTCCGCTTTGGGTATTGCGGAAGTTGAACTTGATCGGATCGCCTGGTTTGAAGTTGAAATTAGGGCCAACGTTGATTTCACTGGTTCCTGCGCCAGTGGTCACGTTGGACTCACCAAAAGTTGCTGTGGTGCCCGCAGGCTTGTAGTAGAAGGCGCCAGAAACGCCGGACAGAACGGTTGCCATGACAATTCAGGGGTAGTGGCTTAGTGGGCACTGCCCAGCTAGATACAGGTTAGCGATTATTTCACGCTGGCCTGCCAGCCGGTATCAATTCGCCCGATGAAGTGAGGGGAGTCGTTTGGAGATTGAAAAGACGGGCCAGTAATCGCACCGGTTCTAACGTAAGTAGTCGTCGAAGTTTTATTGGCAGCATTCAGTGTATCAAGGGTTTGTTTTGCAAGTTGAATTAATTGCTGACAGCGGGCTGGTCCTGCGCTTTTGGGAGCAAAACAACGAATAATTAGCGCGCCTCTTGCATAATCAAGAGAACCATCAAGAGTCGATTCTGTCGTGAGTCCGAATGTTACGTTAATGCGAACGTATTCATTCGGCGGATCAGGTGGAACCGCAGTGATGTTATCAAAGTAAACAGGGACTGGAGGGCTTTGTGTGTTGTAAGCGGTAAGCAGTGGGCCTTCAATTTTGGCGCGGATTGATTGATAGTTCATTGCTGCGCCCTCTCAAAACCAAAAGAAAATCCACTGCTTAAATCTTTTTGCAGACCACCACCAAGCAAATAAGTGGCATACCAATCTGGATCTGCTGTTCTTGAGGCAGAAGACTCGGACTCTTGAGTAACAATTTCACCAATGTCATATCGCAGGCTTGGCTGATCCCGGCCAGAGCCAAGCTCTCGTTCCTTTAGCGGGGTGCTGCCGTCGTTCTTGAATACACCCTTCTCTTCGTCAATCGCAATCGCGGCATGAGGTGAAGTATTAACGATACTGAAACGGGTTACACCATCTGCTATAAATCGCTGAACATCTCTAAGCAGTACATCATTCTTAGTGTATTTATAAATTCTGCCAGTTATACCAGGTGTGTTAGGCGTGCGACCTTCTGGCGCAAAGCCCCAAGATGCGGAAAATTCACCCGTCCACGCAGGGCCTTCCTGCGCAAGAGTATTCATTGATCTAACGGCAAACTCTTGAATCCCACGCGCAAGCTTCTTCTCTACATCTTTTTTTGCTTGATTGGCGATGCTTTTTTCAGCAGAAGCCTTAAATTTTGCTGCCTGCGTTGAGCTTATTCGCCTTGCAGATCTTGGTGCCATATCAACTCAACCTCCCGATAACTGAGTGCATAATAGCGTTATCGCCTCGATACGAAAACGTCCTAATAATCTTTGCAGTGCGATTCACACCATTTTGCGAATAGCGAATCGAGTCGGTCGTTTGCGGGAAATAACCCAAAAGCGAACTGGCGGCAATCAAGATTTTCACATCTGTCTGCTGATACAGACCCTGCATTTCTTCTGGCTTTAATTCAGAGATGACGATTTTGATTGGAATTTCAACAACTGTATTTGAGACTGCTCCAGTTTCGGGTGTGTAAACTGCTTGTCCCGACGCCTTTAGATACGTTGCATCAATCCCAAACTGAGTGATCAGCGGGGCGGGGATTGAGGAAAAGATGTCATCGATAAGTGACATGACTCATCACAGCGGATTGCTGTACCAACCACCAGTAGCAGGAAAAACCTGCCCACCGGCGAAGCGAATGCGATTTGGACGGAATGCACCAGCGCCGTAGTAAGGATCAATGCGAGCAGTGCTCGTGCGACTCACATACGGCTGATGGAAGCTTGGATCAATCATGTAGCGATACAAAATATCCATTGCAAACGGCGGAATGTAGTCAACGCCAGTTTGCGGAATATCGCCCTGTTTGAACTTAACACGCAGTGCCCCATCACCAAGCTCAACTTCTTCGTATTGATTCGTGCTACGAAGAGTTGCACCACCATCGTTGACAGCGACCGCTGTATATCCGCCCCCGCTTCCGAGAAACGCCGCCATGTAAGCAACGGCAATTTCAAAATCAATTGGCAGCTCATCTGTTGGTAGCTGGCGCCCATCAACCTTGATCAAGCGCGGCCAGCTCAAAGATTGCGAAGCATCAGCGACGTACCCCTTCCACTTCAAGGGGTTGATCGTCATCGTTGCAGCAACAAGCGTCTGCTCTTTCTGTGTGTCGCCCAACGTGAGCCAAGCTGTGATACCAGCACTCACGGGAAGCTCGCCGAGAAGCGTGGTGGCCCTCGCAACACTGATAAAGGAGTTGGCGTTAGCAGCTCCCAGGGTCGATACGAAGGCCATCGTGACGCCTCTCTAGGGCTCAGCCCTTGACAGTAGTGGTCTTGGTCTTGGCGCTGGCCGCAGGGGCCTTGGGCGCGGGTGCAGGGCAAGCAGCAGGAGCTTCCTCAGCAGCTACCTCGGCAACTGCCTCAGCGGGAGCCTCGGCCTCAGCTTTCAGTTTGGCCTCTTCTTGCTCGCGTGCGAGACGAAAAGTAGTAATCGACATGACGGTTACTTGATAGTGAAAAGCCCCTCCGAAGAGGGGCTGCAACTACAGCGATCAGATGTAGCAGCGGAGCTGCGTAATCCGAATGTTGCGGTTGTCGGTAAACACCTTGCTCCAGTTGGCACCGGTAGCAAGCTCAGCATTGCTGGGCGAGTTACCAGCAGCATTACCAATCCAGCTGATGCCGTTCGGGTGCACCAGGTAGTGCGTCCGGTTGATCAGGTAGTCGATGCCCTTCAGGGAATCGCGGTCGGTCTCGAGAGGAGTCTTCGCAGGAGCAGTTGCAAAAGCAAATGCACCAGGGCCGAAGAAGTAGGTGTGCAACACGTCGGCACCACCGGTACCAGCGCCAGCATCAACAGGCAGGGTGTCGTCAACAAACACCGGGCGACCCAGGTAGGTGCCCAGCTCAAGACGTTGAGCAGACAGGCGAGTGTCGAGCTGAGAGGTGCTAGAAGCAGGAACAATCAGGTCCAGCTTCATCAGTGCGTAGTAGATGCGGGAGTGCATCAGCACGCCGGTCAGCTCTTGACCTGCATCACCCAGCTTGGCGATGGCGTCAACCATCACGCTCTGAGAAAGCTGAGTGCTGGTGCCGCCAGCAGCGTGAGAGGAGGTCAGGGGACCACCGGT
>Ga0208161_1000431_pt1 | contig 23910 bp, 47 predicted proteins | sample CB_VirMetaG_3_FD_184538 | JGI IMG/M metagenome (GOLD analysis project Ga0208161, IMG submission 184538) | Freshwater to marine saline gradient viral communities from Chesapeake Bay - CB_1508_1S Viral MetaG (SPAdes) (version 4) | ecosystem: Environmental > Aquatic > Marine > Coastal | place: USA...
TGATACATCTTCTGTACCTGCACAGGTTTGGGCATATCCTGATACTGGAACATCAGCTAACACTATGGGACAACGACAGGTAGACGCAGCCGATGACGCAGAATTAGCAGCAATCAAATAAGCAAACAAAAGCTACAAACACAGCCATACTTTAATTAGATATGGCAAGTTATAATGACATGTTGACTCGACTTAGCACTATGCTAAGCGATTCCGCCGATAGAACTTATAGCTCTTCTGAGAAGCAAGAGTTTCTTAATAGTGCGTATAATGATCCGCTTGTATTTAAGATTGCAAGAGATGCAAGTTTAACAACCGGAACTCAAGATCCAGACTATACACTACCTAGTACTATTGATGAAGTATTAGATATTATGATTGATAATCAATCTGATGGTTTCCCGGAAAGATTAGACAGAAGCTCTTATGAAATAATAGGAGATGTCATTTATTTAGATTACACACAGAAATATTTACCCTCTGGTAAAACTCTTGTAGTAATAGGTAAACAGAAACTTACAACTGCTGATGACTTGCCTGAATTCTTACAAGAATATGTATTACATCTAGCAACTATATATGCACTAGAATTCTTGAAGAATAAGTTTGCTACAAGATTCCTTAAAAATGATGTATCTATGACAGAACTAATTGCTGCAATAAATACTCACAGACAGCGCGTACAAGAATTAAGAAAAAGTTTAGCCAATAGACGATCAGTAGCGGGGTAGACGATGGCAGAAACAATCTTTGACGAATCCACCCTCGGAACTGTAAACAATCAAATAACATTTAATCAGGACGGACCTATTTATTATCGTTTACGAAGTCGTATACCACAACGTAGACAGGTGCGAGAGTTTGATATTCCATTACAAGAAAACACTGGTGTATCAGATTTCCGTACTTTTATTGGTAAAACAATGTTCGTTTTAGAAGGGACAATGTATCCAGATGATGAAGATTATTTTGCAGAGGGACGTTACGCACTTAAAAGTTTATCTAGTCCGCAAATATCACAAGATGATGCAGATAGTGATCAAGGTTACGTTCCCTATAAGTGGACTGATAACACAGCTAAGCAAATATTTGTAAAAGTATTATATGTAGATTTACCTGAAAGTTCCCGCGGAGGAATAAAGCAACCCTTTAGACTATGGTGTAAATTAAAATATCCAGTAGTATTCTCACAAACTTTAGAATCAACTACACTTGGTCAATCTACTTCTACAACTACCGGTGGCAGTTATTTACCATTTGTTTTGCCTGTAGTATTAGGTTCAACAACTTACTCTAGTAACGGTAGCATCAGCAATTTAGGCAAGATTGGTACATATCCAAATATTACTATTTACGGTCCAATTAACCAGCCAAGAATAACTAATTCTACAACCGGTGAGTATTTAGAGTTTAATGTTAACCTTACTTCAACCTCTGATGTACTACGCATTACTTATGATCAAGATAGTTTGACAGCTGAGCTAAATGGTAATTCAGTTATAAATAAGCAAACATCAGGCTCAACTTACTTCAAACTTATATCAGGAATAAATAATTTAACACTGTCAGGTTCGACAATTAGCTCAGGTGCTTATGCAACTGTATCAGCTAACTCAGCTTGGCCTCTATCGTAGGAGATTATGGCAGATTACGTATCAGTATTAACGGGCGGAACAAATAACTTTGCTACCACTTCAGAGCATCTTAACTCTTTAGCTACAGACATTCTAACTGATGGCGTAGTTGGTGCTGTTTATAATACTGCTGGTGTTGCTCCAATGACTGGTGGTCTTGCAGTCAATGCTCAAGGTAGTCCAAACATGACTGTTGCTGTAACTGCTGGTAAAGCTTATGTAACTACAACCCCAAGCGGGCAAGCTTCTCAAAGATTGCGTGCAAATATTGCTGCTCAGAATGTTACAATTGCAGCTAACTCTACGGGTGGAACAAGATATGACTGGGTTTATGTAAAGATTGATGCTGCTAATGCTGCTAATCCAAATGCAGCAGGTGATAATGTAGCAAGTCTAGTTACATCTCGTTCTACAAGTGCTTCTACAGACAATGGTACCCCTCCAACTTATGGGTATGCTATTGCCGTTGTTACTGTATCTAATGGCGCTACAAGCATTGTAAATGGTAATATTGCTGATAAACGTTCAGCTACAACCGTACCAAGCAATACTGCTAGTGATGGATGGACATTATTAAGTTCAGCCCCTAATACCGTAACTTATAATGGTAACCGAAACTATGATTTAGTATTTAATAGCGTTGATTTATCTAGCACATTATCAACTGGTATGAGAATGAAATTTACTCGTACTGTTGCTGCTCCTGACCAATGCACTGATTTAGAATCAAGTACTCCACAATATTTTACTAAATCATCTCCAACTGGGGCTGCTCAGACAGATGATATAACTTGTATGGCTTGGATAAAATTAGAAAGCTACACTGGTGGACTTCAGGTAATTATAGCAAGAGCTAATGTCTCTACTGATGGTTGGAATTTTTATTTAAACACAAATGGTCAAGTAGTATTAGCTGGTGCAAGAACTGGCGATGATAATGTCACATCTTATCAGTCTGTGCCACTTGGAAAATGGATTCACGTAGCTGCTTCAATAGATATGTCAGGAACTTCTGGTAAAGTTTATTTTGATGGAATTGAAGTACCATCACTATATACTAATAATGCAAACTCAGCATTTGCTACACCTACTGGGTCGTTAAGTGTTGGTGCTCAATCTACTGGAACATATCCATTTGATGGAAAAATTGCACAAGTTGCATTATTTAGTTCAGTATTATCAGCATCAACAATACGTTCATACCAATCACAAGGCTTAAGTGGGTCTGAATCTAACTTAGTATCTGCTTATTCATTTGATGGTGTAATTACTGACCTTAATACTACAAATGCCAATAATTTAACAGCTAGTGGCGGTGCAGTAGCTACTAACACAGATAGTCCATTCGCAGATGCTGTAAGTGCTGGACTTCAAGAATATGGAATAATTTCCGCTGTTACTTTTTCTACTAACACAACTGTCAATGTACAAGTACCTGAAGGTTGTTCTATTCCTACAAGTGGTGGCGTAAGTACAATTTATTATTCAACTGCTAGAACACCATTTGCATTTCCTACATCAACTGATAAATGGATACTAACAGCAATTAATAAAGGTGGTGGCAATACATCTGTAGCTAGTGCCACTTGGGCAAACATAAGTTCATTAAATTTAACTCTTCCAGTTGGTTCTTGGAACTTAGCTTATAAAGTTAGTATTTATGTAGGTTCTGCTACTGGTGGTGTGTCAGTTAATACAACTTTATCAACTGCTAATAATACTGAATCTAATGGTAAATTTAGTTTAAGAACAGAAAACCAAGGTGGCACTCAGGGAGCAACTGCTGCCCATACTATGTATCCAGAACCAGTTACAGTAAGTTCTGCAACACCATATTATTTAAATTCATCACATAGCAGTGGCACAACTTCATCTCTTTATAATTTTGGTGACAGAAATGGTGGAACAGTAATTAACGCTTATTTTGGCCTACTATAGGGAGTAACATGTGTCAAAGTCTTACCAAATCGAAATACTCACTAACACAGGTTCGTTAGTAACTCCTGTATCTATATTAGCCCCAATAAATACTGCTAACGATACTATATTTTTTACGTATCGTCTTTCTAATTGGGGACAGTGCAAATTTAGAATTGCTACTAAAGATCCTTTGTTTGATACTGTGGGTGATGTATTAGAGCCTTACAAATACCATGTAAGGATATTACGCTTTGGAGTAGAAGTATGGCGCGGTGTAATTGTAGACAACCCGCAAAGAAATAATAGATATGTAGAAGTTATAGCCTACACTTATTTATTCTTACTAAGCAAGGTGCTAGTTCGTCATGACGCTAGTGTTACAGCAGGGGATGGACTAGATAATTACCGAACATTCAAGACAGGTACAATGTCTGCCGCTGTTACGACTTTAATTAATGAAGCAAAAGCCGATGTCGGCTCAAGCAACCCTTTATCCACACTAACTGTGGATACTGTGGAAAACCCTGACTATCCAGACAACTATACTAATTCTAGTAACCAGCCTTTGACTGGCCCATGGAACTTTACATCAGATTTAACATTGCAATTTGACTATAGAGATGTCTTCTTTGTTATAGCTAGTATGTCTCAATACACAGCTAGTGATTTTGAAATAACTAAAGATTTTAAATTTAATTTCAAAAACTTTCTTGGTAATCGTGTTTCTAATAAAACATTCACCTATGGAGAGTATGGCAACCTTCTAAACTACAATGTTCCGAGATATGGTGGACGAATGGCAAACTCACTAACTGGTGTGGCAGCAGACTTCGGTAACCAGATATTGCACGTAGAACAAACTGATTCAGAATCAATTAATACTTATGGCAAGATTCAAGACGTTGCAGCATATATAGATGTGAAAAATACTAACGCATTAAAATCCCGCTTAAATGAAGAATTGCGTTTAATAAGTACTCCGGATAGCGAAATACAAATAACTCTTAATGATAAAGCACCTCAACTAGGTGAATATAATATTGGCGACATTATAACAATTGACATAGATGACGGCATAATACAGTTTAGACAGAAAGAACGTCGAATAGTCGGCATTGATGTTTCTGTCGCTAATAATGGATCAGACAATATTGAATTAATAACTAATAAACCAAAGGATGGTATTTAATGGCACTACATAGCATAGACGGACAATCACTTAACGCTGTTGACTTAACTGTACAGCGTCAATCGCTTGGAGCAGGCTTAGTTAGTCCTGTAATCGATGGGCAAACTATTGGTAAGGTTGTAACTAAATCTAATCAAATAATTGTTAATGATGGCACCAACGATAGAATTCTAATAGGGTTTCAAGACGGAGGGTTCTAATGTCTAACTTTGGAGCTAAAGTTTCAAAGCCTACATACAGCGTGAATGATGCAAAGGATTATAACTTATCCTTTTCTTCAAGCTGGCCACTCTTGAAGATTGCACACCAAGGAAGATTTACTATAAACAACAGAAACACTAGCGAAGTAGTAGTAACCCATAATTTAGGATACGCTCCAGCCTTTTTAATATTCGATTGCCCAAGTGCTAACACCAGTAGATATAGAAGCTATGGGTTTATAGCTGGTGGTCAATTTGCGACGTCGACTACTAATCTAAAGTTTTTTAGTGATGGTTCATTCAGTGGATCAAGAGATATATATTATTATGTTTTTCGTTTGCCACTAACTACAAACTTTGAAGCACCAATTATCAATACTGCAACCGAAGATACATTTGAAGATAACGGCGACTATGGTATCAAAGTTACTAAAGAGGGCAAGGATATAACATCAACTGACTTTAGAGATTATGTAATACATTCTGGTTCACGTATGCCACTAATACATGCTGTCAAAACAGGTCTTTGTACTGAAACAGGATTTATTTTTCCTAAAATGTTTTCTTATACTCATAACTTAGGATATGTGCCTGCTGCTTTTGCTTTTGTTAATTATGGCTCTAACGGCGCTCCATTTTATGATACTAATTATTGGTATCCAGTTGGTGGTGTTGGTGGTCCTTCAGACATAGCATTAGTGTCTCAGGCAAATACTATTCGCTTAGAAGATGATCATAACCCATCTACTGTTACGGCCAGTTTTTTAGTGTTAAAAGATCCTAAGGATTATACTCAGGTGGAGGTATCTTACTAATGGCAAACTGGGGATTTAAAATTACTTTGCCGGGATATGATGTATCAACTGCTACACCAGAACAATGTGCTATTCATTCTAAATATGCTAGTCCAAAAGTAAAGATTGATGCTACCCCTAGACACTACGGAACAGTTAAAATAACTTTTACTAAAAACCCACCATCTGGTGCTACCACAACTTTGTACACTGTCCCGCATGGGTATAGTTATACTCCTTTTGCTTTAGCTTCTGGTACATTTGCCGATGTAATGTCTGCTTATGATGGAACATTACCATTGGAACCTACGGCAACATTTAATGCTCTAATCGAAACCGATGCAACTAATATGTATATCAAAGTTTATTATGAATCGGGCTGGGGAAGTATCATAGGAAATACCTTAACTGTTTCTTATCAGATATTCGCTGAAAATGGTTACTAGACCAAACAATTCAACAATTATTTATCATAGTCAATGTAGGTAGTTGATTATGACAACTGAAAAAAAAGAAAATTATGAACTGGTTTTATACCGGTTAGATCAAATAGATAAAAAATTAGACAGTATCTCTAAGCATTATGTAACCAAGGAAGAGTTTGATGAATTCAAAAATTCTGTAAAAGCAGAGCTTAGAAAGAAAAGTTTTTTTAATGTTGTAAACCCAGTAATAGCTAGTGTTACAACAGCAATAGTAACTTTTTTAATTATTGAATTTTTAAGGAGGACTTAATGGCAGACGTCGTAGACAGATTCTACGCTCGAACCAGTAATCAGGCCATCAACTCGTGTGGTGGTATTAAGGGTCAGTGCGTAGCTGGTGTACAGAGTTATACTAATGTAGAACTTGGTATTGGTGGATGTCCAGCATTTCCAGTGGCAGGAGCTAAAGATATGTTCGGAACTAGAACTGATGCTTTTACTTGGGTTAGAAATACTCCAACAGGTATTCCACCTAGAGGAGCTATTATGGTTTGGAATGGAAATGTTGGTGGAGGATGGGGACATACAGGCGTTGTAACATCAGCTAATGTGAATACCTTTGATTGCTATCAGCAGAATGATCCGTATAACAGTGGTATGCACGTTAAGACATATAATTATAGTAATGTAATCGGTTGGGCAATACCAAAGGGCGGTCAGATAAATCCTGCACCAGCTCCGGGTCCAAGCCAACCAGGAGGCGAAATAATGGATACAAATAGTGGTAAAGAATTATATAAAACTGGACTTCACAGAGAAGCCGAAAATGATGCAGCAGCATCACAGTGGAATGGCCTAAAGACTACAGACGCTCTTTCAAGACTACGTTCTAGTGAAGAATGGAAGAGTTTAGATGCCGGACTTAAATCTTTGCAAAGTTTGCAAAAACAAATCACTGATTTGAACGCTAAAATAAATGTACTGCTTGTAGAAAATGCAGCATTGAAAAAACAAAATGATGAACTGAAAGCACAACTTGCCGCACAAGGTGAAGACACTGCTAATCTAAACGCACTAGGTAAACTATTGCAGTGGGTATTAATAAGATTGGGGCTAAAGTAAATGATAGAGCGAGGTAAAGAAAAGTTTGCAGGATATAATAAGCCTAAACGAACTCCCGGACACGCTACTAAATCACATGCTGTACTAGCAAAAGATGGCTCTACAGTTAAATTAATACGCTTCGGGCAACAAGGTGTCAGTGGAGCAGGAAAAAACCCTCAGACAGCCTCAGGAAAGGCTAGACGAGCATCATTTAAAGCCAGACACGCAAAGAATATTGCCAAAGGCAAAATGTCAGCAGCGTACTGGGCAGATAAAGTAAAGTGGTAAGGAGATAAAATGCCAGTAGGACCAGGAAAATATAGAGTAATGACTACAAAGTCAGGTGAAAAAGTTAGACTTCATTTCACTCCAGGTGGAAAAGTTAATGAAGCAAAGAATCTAAAGACAGGAGCAACTCATACTCCATCGGAATTCAAAAAAGATAATATGTTTAGAAAAATGAAACGTAAAAGAAAGGGCTATTAATGGAAAAAATTAAATCACTATTGCAAGGTAAAAAAACTTATATAGTAGTTATTGTAGCTATTGTATTTAATAGTTTAGTGCAACTAGGTTATATTGATTATAGCTATGTTGAATACGTAAACATCGTACTTGCTGCACTAGGTTTAGGTGCATTAAGAGCTGGAGTGAATGCCAGTGAAAAATAATGAACAAGAACAAGACTTCTTAGCTCAGGTTTGTCCTGTTGATCCAGACAAACTAGCTGAGTGTGAAGCTTGCCAGTAGTATAAATAAAGGAGGAGCATGCCAGTAGCACCATTAACAGAAGAACAATTAAAGGATGAAAGAACTCGCGAGAAGGAGGAACGTGAGTGGTATGCTAACGAGAATCGATTGACTCGTGAGTATAATCTGGAAATTGCTAAGATAAAAGCCAAGACTGAACGAGAAAAGATTAGAGATAGAAAGCGTTACATACATGCTGTAACTATACTCAGATTGTTCAATCGTAAAATACCCAAAATATTTCTAAAACATTTAAACTAGAATTGGGTTGCTGGTCGCCTCGAAATTAGAGGTACTCCTCCCGCCAGCAATCCAACTGTGGTAAAAATATTTACCAAAGGTACTTGACAAATAAGCATAACTGGAGTACAATACATTTAGTACTTAAAAAAGTTAGTTGTTACAGGTCGGGAGCACAGGCCCCCGAATAGTGTTTTTCATATCTCTGGCCGAGACGGAGTGCAGCCGTCTCTCGGCCTGTATCAATTAAAGAAAGGAGGGTACAACGCAAAAAAACATTTGGGCTAAATTATTGCCCACACTCAGTAAATTAAAGCCGAAAGAGTTAAATATGATCAAGAGTATCGAAGTAACCAATAATGGCAGAATAATTATAGGAGTACATAATGGAAGAAAAAGAATACAAAGAACTATCACCAGGAGAAATGGTGTTAGATCCTAACAAGGACTTCGTGCAAGTCCCAGACGGAGAACCGTTGAAAATGCACATCTCTAGCGTAAAGCTTATTGAAGCACCTAATTACGATAGAACTGCAACAGAAACAAAATTAGTTATCAACTTTGACTTAGACGAGGACATAGAAGGAAAAGGCCAAACATTTACCGGATGGTTCAGACCTAGCCTTAATACTAAGAGTAACTTAGCACAATTAGTAATAGCATTATTTGGTGAATTGAAATCAGTTGACCCTGCAATAGATTTTCCTGGTAAAGCTTTACGAGTAATAATTGAAAACAAAGAGAAGGAAGGCGTTATCAAACAATATCCTAAGAGTTTTCTTAAACCAGCTAAGGATCAGAAAGACGTTGAAGTTGTTGACACAAACTTAGTTTCAGATGACATTGATGTTAAATCAATAGATGAAATAATATCTGATTCTAACTAAGCAAAACTGTCTGGCGGGTTACCCAGTGTTATCGCCATAAACAAATAAAAGGCTGCTACTGCTAACAAAGTAACAGTGGAGTGAGTGTAAAAAAGTAAGGACGTTATCAATCTTGGCTCTGCCAACCCTGCAACCAAGTCTCACCTACCCGCGAGGGTAATATATGTAAAACGTACCTGAGCCATTTGTGAAATGTAGGACAGTTTGAAGAGTAACAAAACCCCAATGTTCCCTGTATATATAGGTGAGTATATGGGTAGCCTATGCCTATGAAATATTACTTAGTAATTAGAGACGAAATCAATCATATAGATAAACTAATTGTTCAGGATATTGAAAAAGCAAAACGGTTTGTTGCCAACATTGGCAGTAAGACATTTACTCATAAAGGGCGTAAAGTAGAAGTATTGGGTTTATACGACGAAGATGGTGTTAAAAGCATTGAGCTATTCCACCACACTGGCCCAAGCAATTATGATAAATGGCGTCAAAATATGTTGTACTTTAAAAAACACAAAGAATGGCCTGGTAATCGGTAGATACCTGGTGGGCACTCCTTTACTAAAAAGAACTATCATGTTGTACCCTTGTTCTAGCCCATCAGGTACCTGCCGGTAAAGGAACCAATTTCGCATTAGTGATTTTGTAATTCCTGGCAGGAGTCCATTAACTAAGAGGTAAGCTTATTAGTAAGCAAACCAAAATCTGTCTCACAGGTCTAGTCGCCTTGGCAGTATGTGCCATTTGCTTGTTTCCTGTTCGAGCAAGTGGAGTTCTAACATCTAACGCCACAAGGGGGGAAAGTGGTGAGACTCGTACCTTGATAGTGGACCAGTTAAATCAAAAAAACAAAAGCTGGGACGATATAGTTAAACCTATATTAGACCAGCGAGAAAGACAGTTAGCAGAAGAAAGAAAGCGCGCGGAGGAGTTGAGGCGTGCTGAAGAATCTAAACGTGTTGCTGTCGCACCCAAAGTACCACAGCAAGTGGTTGCCGTTTCTGGCTCGTGCGCCGATTGGATTGCACTAGCTGGGGTTACGGATGTAGCCAACGCCTATACGCTAATAATGCGTGAGTCTGGCTGTAATCCTAACGCTGTTAATCGCAGTAGCGGGGCTTGTGGTATTCCTCAGGCTTTGCCTTGTTCCAAGCTAGGAACCAATGATCCAGTAGAGCAAATCCGCTGGATGCAAAACTACGTCGTAAGACGTTATGGTTCTTGGGCGGGAGCAGTAGCATTCCACAACGCTAATAACTGGTACTAAAACTTACATAAATACTTGTTTTACGAGATATTAAGCTTTCACTCGGTAATAAAGAAAGCTGTGTATTAATTAAAGGAGGAAGCATGAGCGATGTACATAAGTACAATCAGGATGGACAGCTTGTTGAAGCGTGGGAAGACGGATACTTCAGCGTAACTACTATCTTAGATGTACGAAACAAACCAAAACTCTGGGCTTGGAAGATGAGGGTTGGTTATGATGAGGCTCAACAACGCATGCTCGATAGTCAAGAAAAAGGTACAGCTATACATTCTATAGCGGAAAATTATTTCAAGGGGGTTGCGAACGAGAAAACGGATTACGAGTATGCACTGTCGGCAATCAAAGATTGGGACAGTAAGTTTGAGCCGGAGACAATAGCCACAGAGAAGTATTTAGTATCAAACAAATACAAATATGCAGGTACGGCAGACTTAGTCTGCAAAATAAAAGATGAATTGTGGATTATAGATTTCAAAACAGGAGCTAAATCAATAGATCACGGACTGCAATTGGCAGCTTATCGTCAGGCATACAAAGAAATGACTGGTGAAACAGCAAAGACTGCAGGACTATATCTAACAAATAAAACTAAGAGAGGGTGGGGCTGGAAAGAATATAAAGAACCAATCGGAGTATTCTTAGCCGCTAAAAAGTTGTTTGATTGGCAAACCAAGAAAGAACCATTCAAAAAACCTTACGAAGTTTCACCTTACACAGGAGGAACGTTACATGTCGAAGGACTTGAGTGATTTTATAGATCCAGACTTTTGGGACTGGTATCGAGACAATGCTCCAAGCTGGCTGATTGACGAACGATTTGATATATTATGTGAAATGTTTGATGCCTACGAAGACGGTTACACAGCAGTTAAAAAGTTCAAATACGATCAAGATATATACAATGCAAAAGAAGTTGTAACAATGAAGCCAGGCAGACCATTCTTTTTCAATGGTACTAACGAAGAGTTCATGGAGTTTATTGACGTCTTAAACAAGGTTATAGCCCCGTTTAAGCCCGCAAATAGCCAAAACCCAATATCTAACACAGAAATAGAAATAATGCGTCAGAAGCTATCTAAATTTAAAATAAGGAGGAAATATGATAAAGATAATCAAAGCTAAAATACAGGGTAATGATACTTTGTACATTGTAAAAACAAAAGGATTGATAAGAAAGAAAACAGAAATATATTGGATAAGTCAAAATACTGCCTTGCCGGTAGTAGATGTATCAGCTATGAATTTTGAAGCTGAAGGAAAGGAAGGTAAATAATGCCAGGAACTAGAGCAGGTGGTCTAAAGGCCGCGGAAACAACAAAAAAACGTTACGGATCAGATTTTTATACAAAGATAGGTGTTGTGGGTGGTAAAAAATCTTCAGGTGGAGGCTTCGCAGCTAATCCAGAACTTGCCAAGATTGCAGGAGCTAAAGGGGGAAGAATAAGTAGAAGAACTAAAAGTTAAAACCTTTAGGAGGGTGAAATGAAAACTATAATATCAATACTAATTATCATAGCCGCAGCACTTGTGATAGTCTGGTTGTATAACATTAATGAGTTACTACAGTATCAAATCTGCAGTAGCCAACCAATAACTGAATTAAGTGATAAGTGCAAGGAGATTCTTAATGGGCAAATATGATTATTTCGTTAAACTAATGAATGATTATGATAAGGCTGAGAAAGAAGAGTTAAAGTTTGAGGAAGACAATGAAATTCAGGGAACTGACGCGTAAAGAACATATTAGAGGTGATCTCTATGGTTCTTGGCCAAAAGGTTTTAGAGAATATATTTACAATAAAAATAATGGTCATTGTTCGTATTGTGGAAAAATTCTTAAGCCAAAAGGGTTAGAAAGAGATTGTTTAGTAGTTGAACATGTTGAAGGTCGCGTATATACAAACAACAATTTAGTTCCCTCATGTAAAAGATGCAATTCAAAAAAGCAAGATAAAAAATTAATTGAATTAACTAATTTTACATTAGTTTTTGGAGAATAAAATGGCGAGTAAAAATACACAGTTTCATAGCAAAAAAGACAATGTAACAGTCAAATGGGTAAAGCGTGCCCAGATGTGGTGCAAAACTATTATTAAGGATAATAACCAGAAGCAGGAGTGGTACAGCCGTGATGCCAAACCAAGTACGAAAGTTGAAAATCAAGAAGAAGCTTGAGATAAGTCCATTTATAGTCAACCTTCGACCAGAGGTTAAAAAGTGGGAAAAACTACAAGCACTTTTAACCTTGACAAACACGAGCGTTTTAAATTAATATACTAATTAAAGAGATAAAAAGAAGTCCTGTGCACCTGGGGCTTCTTTTTGCTTATCGGGCTGTAGTGTAAGTAACACACTGTTCGCTCACAATGTTGTGAGAGTTCGGAGATGAGGGTTCAATTCCCTCCAGCTCGACCACCGTACCTTAAAAGGAGTTCCGATGGCAAAAAACCGCCATCATCTTTGGTGGCCTAAAAAGGAGTACCAAAGTGGCATCGAACGAACGTTCCGAAACCTTCCTTGCAATATTGTGTGGATTGATGAAATCAGCCACAACCTGCTTCATCAATACACTAAGCCGCCTCAAAAACCAACTCATCACGAGATGTGTGAGGCTATTAACCGCCATAAGCAAAAGGTATGTTCTTGTTCCCGATGAGCTGATGGAGGGAGTGATGATGGAAGACAACTACATTTTTTGTAAAGAGTGTGGGGAAAAAGTTTTCTACACTCCTGCAAACACAGTTATCTATTACTTCGTTGAATACCCTTGGTATTCTGCGGCACAAACAGTTTGTGAGTGTGGCAGAGTGCAAGCGTATTTTCTCATCAACAACCTTGAATGGGAACTACGCTGGGCGATTGAAAATGATATTGGCTTTATAGAGATAGAAGGATTGCCACCAGAAAATGTTCTGGAGTCTTTTCGCAATACAATGCCAGATTATCCGCAGTACCGAACTCTAAGTGAACAACAGGAGAAAGAAGTTCTGTTCTTTGCCTGGGTAATGGAACACGACCCGATAGAAAGGTGGTTCGATGGAGAGGCCGATTAAGATAACTGAACCTCTGCTCAAGGCATATTTCACTTATGTCCAATGCAGACTTGCAGATATCCGAGATGGTTACAAAGAACTCGCCAAGCAGGAAGAGCACTTCCGAGGCGAGCTGTGGTATATCAAGTGCGAGCTCGAGCGAATCAGGAGAGAGAATGACGCAGTATGAGAAACTTTATGAGCTACATCATAGGCTTAGTACCGCACGCTTCAGACTTCTAAAGGCTCAAGCAAGAGTCGCAGAACTTGAGAAGCAGATTGCCGAAATCAATGGCGAGCAACCCAAGAAGGGTTGGGATGTAACGTGAGTGATGACAGAAACTTTGCGTGATCTTGAGAAACAGATCAGCGATATCGATAGGCAAATCCGAGACCTTGAGTACCGGAAACGCACTGCAATCGAAATTCGCAATCGACTTCTTGAATACCTCAGAGATGAGGATTAATCATGACCTGGCCAAGTCTCAAAACTGGCCACACAATAGTTGATATGTGGTTGCATATAACATTACGAAATTTCATTTAAGCAAATACTGTAACCACATACCAGCTATCGTAGCTGGGAGTTTTAATGGAGGAGAAACTATGGACGCGAATGAGTATATTCGCAAGCACCTAGACAGCTCTGACGAGGAAATCGCGAAAGCTTTGGGAATTACCAAAGAGGCCGTGAGATCCAGACGCAGACGCCTTGGGCTTACAAAAACACAAGGTAAAAGTGAAGTAACCGAGGACGCTAAATGGCGTCAGGTTGCAGAAAAGGTTATCGACGCTCTTAAGGTGCATGAAATCACACCTGAGACTGTTGGCTCTATCAAGAAGATTAGGGTCAGTCAGTACCAGTCAATGATTAAAACACCTGAAGGCGAACCAGAAGTCGTTGATCTTGGGGCGGTTAGGTTTGAAATCGACCCGAGTTTTAAGGACGGACCTCAGTGGCCAGTTGTTCAACAGGCTGCTCAGATACCAGTCAAGCTTCCAAAGCCCAGGCCTAGCAAGTCAACTGTGAAGACGGCAATTATTTTGCCAGACCCACAGATTGGTTTTAGGCGAGGACTACTGGACGACAAGCTTGATCCTTTCCATGACGAGGTTGCAATGGCAGTCGCTATACAAATGATAGCGGATATTAAGCCAGACCTTATCGTTAACCTGGGAGATTTTATTGATTTCCCAAGCTTTAGCAGGTTTTTGCAGGAGCCAACCTTTGCGCTTACTACACAGCAGGCGCTTAACAGGGGTTATAGGTTCCTAGTCGAGCAGAAGGTCGCAGCCCCGAATGCTCATGTTGTCCTTATTGCGGGCAATCATGATATTCGTATCAGCAAGGCGATTATTACTAATGCTCAGGCGGCATTTGGCTTGCACAGGGCAGAAAACCCTGATGGTTGGCCAGTACTTTCTATCCCATTTCTTTTGAGGTTGGACGAATTGGGAGTTGAGTACGTCGGAGGTTATCCGGCAGGAGAGTATTGGATTAACGAAAACCTGAAGTGCATTCACGGTGTTAAGGTGCGTTCCAATGGATCTACTGCTCAGGCAGTGGTTGCAGATGAGAGGGTCAGTGTAATTTTTGGCCATGTTCATCGTATGGAGTTGCAGTACAAAACCGTAAATGTCCGTAACGGATTTAAAACTCGGTTGGCTTTTACCCCTGGCACACTTGCAAGGATTGACGGCGCAGTTCCTTCTACTAATGGAGGTATTGACGAGTGGGGCAATCCTGTAACACGCTGGGAAAATTGGCAACAGGGTATCGGTATCGTGCATTACGAGGAGGGCGAAGGCGACTTCCACGTCCACGGAGTGCATATTCACAATGGGAGGGCTATGTACGGCGGAAAGCTGTATGTGGCATAGGTGGTCTACAACGTCGTAGGCCATCTTCCCTGCATTATCCAAAGGAGGATTTTATGAAACCAACAATAACAATAAAACTATATGATACACAGGGTGATCAGTCAGCCAAGATTGAAACACTAAAAATTTCTGAGGCATGGAAACTTTTGCGCGAAGTAGAGTTTAGCGCAGGCACTATTCGGATAGACTATTTAGACGGCATGTACAATGAGGCCAATTTTTTAGATATCAATCAGGCAAAGCTATTATTAAGTGTATTTAGAGACAAATCTTTATTAGATTACATCTATCAAGGTGGGTTCTAATGGCAAAAACTTATTCAAGTCGTAAAGCTAAAGGTTCGCGCCTAGAGAGAGATATTGCCTCATCTTATCGTTCAACAGGTCTTTTCCCAAAAGCCCAAAGAATGCCAATGTCCGGAGCTATGCAGTTCCACAAAGGCGATATTTTTAAGGGAGAGATGGACGAATGGGTAGATGAGTGTAAAAACCAAGAAAAAATCCAATTATGGAAGTTCTGGGAGCAAGCTGTTGCGCAATGTAGCGGACTTGAAAAGCCAGTTCTACATGTGAGCGGAAATTACCGACCAATCCTAAGCGTTATGCGTTTTGAGGATTTTTTAGATATGAGATTAGAAATAAAGGAAGCGAGGGAGCAATGGAAAAAGAATTAGCAGAAATCCGCGAAGTATTAAAAGAAAAACTAGATAGTGAAAATGGCCTAAACACTAGAAAACAAATGGCCGAATGTGAAGCATGGTTAGCATATATCAGCCATCAGTACAGAGAGCGTAAAAGAATACTGTCTCAGAAGTCATTACAGGCCCTACCGCCAAAGGAAAAAGGGACAACCGAGTTAGACCGCCAAATCACGTTAGACGCGCTTGTAGCGCCTCTACAACAGGAAGTTGACGAACTGAAAGACTTGATGGCCATTATTCAACAAAGAATTACCACCGGCCAAAGTTTTCTAAAGTCCATGCAAACTGAAATTGAGCGAGGACTATGATATGGCACGAAAGCAACGTTCCGTCGAGGAAGTATTAGCCGAGTGTGATCGTTGGGACGCAATGTACAAGCGTCTCGGCGCACACGGCGTCGCAAAACTAATGGTTAAAACTAAGTCATGGAAAGATTACATCAGGAAATGGCCGTTTGATTACACTGAGCAATGGACAACGGTTAAACAATTAGAAGCATTATCTGATTATCTACCGGACGAAGGGATCAGTATTGAGGACGCAATTGACGCCAAGTTAGATTACGAAAGATTTGTAGATAGCTTAACTGAACGTCAACGCAAGGTTTGGGACGGTATCTTGGCCGGCATGAACAGTTGGGAAATTGAAGCAAGCCATAATTTTGGAAGCAATACCACCGTCCGTTGGTACAAGCATAAGGTTAAAACTAAGTATCTGAAAATGAAGTATGATGTTGTCAACGAGTACATCTGCAAAGAGTGTGCGTGGCAATGGCGATCCAAGCAAAGCAACAAGTGCGAACGTTGTACATCTACGAACATTTTGCGAACAAGAAAAAATATCCCCAATGTCCCAGAGGATATTTAATCTTTTTAGTGTTTAATTATATATTCCACCAACTCAGGGTGTCTCACTGCAAGCGAAGTAAATATAATCTTACTTACCGGCATTTGGTCCCTAATTGCTATTTCTTGTAATTTCTCTTTTAATTCTGCTGTCATTTTTATATTGAACTGTGTCTTTTTCATATTGTTATTATCCATTTGTTATTATTCCTAGCTTTACTAATTTTCTTACTGTTGTCGGTTCACTGTCCTTGCCTTCATACCAATTTTCTAATACACGGACTGCTAGATCCTCATTGCTACTAAGCATATCTTGTTCTATGAGATTATGCCTAAGTTCATATAAGTTATAATTGTTAATTGTCATTTTTTACTCCTTTATTATTTATACTGCCGGTACACACTGAGCTAAAAGATCAGTATCTTCTTTACTGTACCCATTTTTAAGTATGTTATTCATTTTCTCATCATTAGTTAAGATATCTGGGTGTTTTTGTTCTAGTTTAGTTATTGCACACTTACAATAATCCGTAATTTGTGCATCAGTGTATATGCCTTTAAGTGTTTTATCACCTTCAATTTCACAACCAGATATGAAAGCGTTACGTTTTGAGTTGTTGTTAGGATCTGGGCCAGTTACAGTACCGCTATTGTTAATTGCTGTCCCAACAAGCCCCCAAGTTACTAATACTAATAATGTTATTCCAATTGCTTTTAATGTGTTCATTTTTTACTCCTTTATATTATTATTTATTACCACGGGATATCGCTTAATTCTACAATATCTTCTTTTTTGACGCCAAGCATTTCGAAAATCTGTTCTAATGTTTCTGCGTAATTATCTGCACCAATTGACTTGGCCGAACATATACAGTCCACTAAGTAAAATCTAAGTGTCTCGGCCTGTTTTTGCGTTAGTTCAAGTACCACATCTCGTCCTTTTCGCTTGCCGGTTCTACACTCTTGATAGTCATAAGTGTACGGTCATTTATCAGTTTTTCGTCCTCAAACGCCTCATAGGCCAGCATTTTGGCCTCGGCGTCGTCCTTGGCTACAATTTCAACAGTCTTTTTTGTTTCTATCTCAATTTCGTAATTGTACATTTGTACTCCTTTTCGGGTTAATAGGTTTGATCTTGCGTTTACTTCTTATTTGTTTTGTTTCGTGTGCATTACATATCTGTTCGTCCTTCATGTCGTCCGGATCTACATATTTACTGCATAAATAGCAATAGGCTAGCATTTAATAACCTCCAAGCCATCTGTCGAAAATCAAATCGTAATTTCCGGCGTCATATTTTTCGCTTAAATAAGAAAATATAGTTTCTCTTGTATAGCTATCTGGATCTCCACCATATTCCTCAATAAACTCATAAACATATTTAGGGTGTTTATATATCTTGTCGGCCATAATGTTCAGACGTGCAACGTTACACTTAAACAGGCCATTTTTCTTGATGTCATGCAATGTTTTTTTCTTGATTACTTGATTTACGTTAATTACTTTTTTCATGCTACCTCGTCGATTATGTCGTAAAGTTTATACCAGATCTTTGCGGGCCTTTCAAAATACTCTACTTGGCCGTCTATGTATTGGCTATGCACTCTAGTTTCACCCATTACTTCGTGCCAAACATAATCTAGGATCTCACTTGCCAATTCAGCTTTTACATCACTACTCATTTGTTTTCCTTAATTTTTATTAACTCCCAACTTCCATAGTCTAATATTTGGTCAAGTGTCCACTTTTTAAGCGGTATACTTCCCGTATAGTCCATATTATGGTAGTCCACTAAGTTATTCTTAACTTCTTTTTTGTTCTTAAAAACATAATCCTCTTTTAGTTCGCTACCTTGTAAGCATTTTAATCTATACATTTTTTACTCCTGTTCCTTAGTTATTTCATATATTCGTTCTATTTCTGATATCTCTACAAGGTCAATTACTTCCTTGTCTAATTGTTCGTTCATATACTCCAACCAATCTTTAATTTGTACTAGCATATCGCTTGCTAGTGGTGTGTCGTCGTTCATTTTTTACTCCTTAATTTCTTTAATTATTTTAGTTATTTGTTGTATCTGTTCTGGCGTCAATTTTTTTGTAATTTGTAATTCGCCATTTGCTATGAACTCTACTTGATATTTCATATTTACTCCTTTACTTTTATTGTTATTGTATTTTTGTGCCAAGCGGGATCAGCCCCAATCGTGGCCGTATACTTGCTTGCAATTGTAATTTTATATACATGGCCCGCAAGGTTATTTATAAGGTATTGTTTAGTTTTTGTGCCTCCTTTATTTAAGTTATTTTTTAACAGTTCGGTTATATGCTTTTTTTCGGTTGTCGTAATATGGTAACCGTCTAGTAATTCTATTTTCATATTACTTTCTCTTTTTTTGCCTCTGTCAAAACTCCTATATCGTGTATAAAGTCCGGACAGTCCGCAAGTAGATCATAAAACTCGTCTATGTCTACCGGTTGTTGTAACTCTTGTTCTACATGCGCCCACCACCCGATATCAACTATTCTGTGTAGTAGATCGTCCGGCATTTCGTCAATCGTGTCCGCCATATCGTAATAAAAGCACGGGCAAACATTTTGCAGGGCCTCATGTTGTAATTCTTGCCTATTCATGGTTAAAAGTCCCTCAATATTACGCCGCCATCGAATGTTATAACTTCGGTGTAGTCTTCGAATGATTGTCCTTCGCTAAAATATGCTTCTTCGCCATATTCTTTGCTTGCTTCTCTTAAGTTTTTATACTCGGTATATTCAACGCACCACGCGATAGGGTCGAACTCGATGTCTTCGCCAGTTTCTTCGCTTAATTCTTCCATATAAGCTTGTAAAGCTTTTGCGCCTTCAATTGTAAAATTGTTTTTATATCCATCTGTTTTTTGTAATGCTTCCCATAAAGCATAATCATTTGTAATTGTATCTACTATTGCCATTTTTTTAATTCCTTCTGCCGGATATAAAGCCTCCGGCCGGCGTTTAATTAGTTTATAAGTTTAAGTCTTCAAGCATGCGTTCGGCTTCGTCCTCTGGTAAGCCTGCCTCCATAAGCGCGCTTATATAATACTCCTCTGTATCAAACTCCATTTTTTTCTCCTTTACTTAATTTTATACATCTTAATATACACCAAAAGGGGCCTAAAGTCAAGGCCCCCAAGGTTATATATTATAATTTTACACTGTCCCAAAACTCACGGCTTGGATCTTGTTCGCTTGCCTCGGCCTCGATATTCTCAAGTATTTTCCAAAACGTATTTTCAAACAGATCAAGTAACCTGTTCGCTTTATTTTGGCGCCGTTTATTCATTTTATGTACCTCTGTCCGTTGTAATGACGCATGTATACCGCCTCCGGCATAACCTCTATACACTCCAAACTTGCTTGGCATGTTTTCGTCCGGATATATGTTTTCCGTCCGTATTGCGATATGTTCGCAACGGTCTAGTAAGTTATACTCGATATCTGTAATGTCAATGTCTACACCCTCACGGGCCAAGCCGGCCCGCAGTTCGTAAAAATTATTTGCAATTATATTGTCTATTGTCATGTTGTACTCCTTTTTATACCTCAAGGGCCTCTTTTAACTTTTCCTTCCAACGTTCAATTGTAACCTCGCCGTCTTTTGCACACTCCCTAAAATAGTCATTTAAGTCTTTACTTGTTATGTATTGAGGCATTGCATAATAATCAGATGGGTATATGATCTGGATAGCTTTACACTTGCCAGTTTTCCAGTCATAATCGCCGTGATCCTCGGCATGGTATATGCCGCCATAATGTACATGCCATGCATACTCTTTAGGCGTTAATTTTACCAGTTTTACACTGTGATCTTTTGGCATGGCCTCCTGTATTACCTTGGCCATTGGGTATGTAACCTTAACTCTCATATTGCCTCCTGTTATATAAAGTAGTTAATTTGTTTAATAGGCCGTAATATAACGGCGTCTTGTTTATATCGCGCCTTGATATGATTAGATATCTTGAACGCGGTTCGCTTGTCTACCTCAAGTAAACTTAACACGTGAGACTGTTCAAGTTCGCCGGCCCAGTAACCAATCTGATTAGTTAAACTGAACCCTTGCAAGTTAAACTTTTTTGCTACCTTGACCAAGTCCGCCTCAAGTTCGGCCTGATTAAGTTGTTTACCAGTTTTGTTTACGTAAGTACTAAAAATTAGATCATATTGCATAATCTACTCCTTTACTATTATTTTATAGGTATATTGTAATGCCGTTGATCTGGCAATACGCAATAAGGCCCGCAATTATAAATAATAAAACTGCAAGCTTTATTCTATCGTTACGCTTTATACGTTTACGATCTTGACGGGTAATAAAATTGCCGTCTTGATCGTGTACCTGTGAAAATCTTTTCATATTGTACCCTCCTGAACTTTTATTTTATAAACTTGTTTTACATCTGATACACCGCCTCAAGACTGAGTTACACTACACGGAATGATTACACTGGTAGCGCTAAATATATCAGATTATGTAGCTAGCTTGCCTCTTATAGCATGCTAGGTATTGTCAAGCACCTTGTATACATCTTATAGCAGTATAGTATTTGGTCTTGCGGGTATTGCGCCCGCTTGCCATATAATGTTTTGTTGTTGTGGTGTACTAGCTTTTAAGCTTAAATACAGTATACACCACCACATACCCTATTGTCAACACTTTTTTATAACTTTTTTATAAATAATACATAATAACAGATATCTATACCTATACAATAAGGATCCTATATATACCTAATAACCCGCTTAATAAATAAATAATACCTTTACTTATACTATATAACACTATATATACATAAGGAGACAGGGAGTACCGAACATACACCGAACATAGCTGTATGGGCTGTCAATTCTACACCGGCCCGCCACTACACATACGAACATAAAGCGAACATGTGACGTACAATATACATTGTGCGACATACCACCTGTACACCTGTAATGAACCTTATATTTACAGCTTTACAGGGCGGGTACGCGGGTGTTTACATACAAAACATGGTACCTACATAACCCCCCCTTTCACCTTCCCCAATGAAAACAGTACCCAATGTATTAACAGTACCAACATATACGTATATGTATACGTATACTTATATGTATATGGGAAAGAACTATACACTGTATGTAAATGTTGAACAGTTCGGGCAGGAAAGTAATAAGTCTGGATTGGTTAACAGTCTGCTGGAGAAACACTATGGGGGTACCCGGGTTTTAAATAGTAAGAAAGATGTAAACAAGGGAGTCCCGCGGGAGGAAATTAAGCAAGAACTACGTAAGGCTGTTGATGCTATGCAGGTCTGTAAGAAAGGTCATCTGTATAAAGGGGCTAAGTGTACCCAGAAAGGGTGTAATGGCTAAAGGATGGAAACCCAATAAACTGTGCAAGGTATGTGCACTGTTAAAAGATGATGAAGTTCTATTTAAAAGGATTGCCCAGTCTAAACAGTATCAGCCTGGAGGAGAGAGCCTTACAGATATTCAAGATGATTATAAGGATAAGTTCTCATACCAGAGTTTATATACTCATGCCCGTAAGCATCAAGCTCCTACCGCTGAAATGTTAACCAGCCGGAGACTTGCCAAGGTACAAGAGCAGGTTATGGTTGACCAGTATAGGCGAGCTGTTAATAGTAAGGATGCCCGGCAGGATCTACTGGATAAGTTGTTTAATAAACTAGAGAGTGGCGACTTCGACGATAGTATGACTGTAAAGGATCTAATTACAGTACTAAGGGATACTGATAACGCTGAAGCTAAGAAGAAGGACCAGGAGATAGATATTATGCGGATGATGATGCCTTATCGTAGTGGAGATGTAGTTCAGGGCGAGTACGAGGAGTATGACCCTTGGCAGGAATAGTTGGCCGTCCACCAGACTATACCATCTTAAATAATGCCCTAGATAGAGGTCGGCAGGATATCGTTTTCTTTGCTGATTATTTTCTAGGTATGAAACTGCATCCCGGGCAGATACGCTTCTTACGTGGGGCTAATGGGAATGTAAACGTCTTAGTACCTGGTAACCGCTTTGGTAAGTCGGTAATCCTAGCTGTGCGACATATCTGGCATAACTTCTATAAGATAGGTATGAAAGAGGGTGATAGTGATGAATGGCAGAAGGTTCCCTATCGTACGGTAGCTCTAGCACCCCACAGCAATGTATTAGAGGTAGATTTCCAGTTAATTAAACAGATTATGACTTCTAGTTTCCCTATTAATAAGGAAGGTGAGCCAATCAAGACCAATAAATGTAAGCTTGGCTGGTATATTGAGTTAGATAAATGTCGCAATAGTGCGCCGTATTTCATTCAATTTAAAGATAATTGCGGGATTATGTTCGCTAGTACCGACGCCGATAAGGGTGGTAGTGTGCAAGGACGTAAATTTGGTTATGGCAGCTATGATGAAGGCGGTAGATCTCACCACTTAGAGTACGAATTGATGTCTAACTTACTGCCGCGTTTCGGTGAAATGGGTGCTCAGCTAGATATTGCCTCTACTCCGGACCAAACTAGCCCCAGTATTGTGTATCACAGCGAGATATTTGAGAAAGGTCAGAAGAAAGTAGACGGTTTTATTAGCTTTGAGGGTAGTGCATTTGAGAATATCTACTTACCGCAGGCTTATTTTGACCAGATTGAACAGACTTATGGTAATGATCCACTAAAACAACAGGTATTATACGGTAAATTTGTGTTTGCAGGGGACACTTTATATCCCGCGGAAGATATTAAGGACGCCAAAGACAGCAGTTTAAACGACGGAGTCAGTTATGATTACGGGCATAGTTACATAATTGGTATAGATACCGCCATGGGTGAGGACGAAATGGTGTACACAGTGCTAGATGTACCGCAAAATCCTACACCAATCAACCCAATTCGCTTAGTTAGACAGATGGCTTGTAAGGGAAACAGCAAATCCCCGCAGATTCACATGGATGACTTCATAGGTTTAGTAGCTACATACGAAAAGTTGAATAATGTCAAGATAATATTGGAAA
>Ga0208161_1000432_pt1 | contig 23898 bp, 25 predicted proteins | sample CB_VirMetaG_3_FD_184538 | JGI IMG/M metagenome (GOLD analysis project Ga0208161, IMG submission 184538) | Freshwater to marine saline gradient viral communities from Chesapeake Bay - CB_1508_1S Viral MetaG (SPAdes) (version 4) | ecosystem: Environmental > Aquatic > Marine > Coastal | place: USA...
GAGGTGTCGAGTTTGTTTGCGATGATAAGGATTTTTTCAGGTTTTGTTTTGGATGCTGTAATAAGTTTTTTTGATACCCATGCCGAAGTTACGGTTGATACACCTGCCTGACGGTATTTAAGTGCGATGTTCTCTTCGTAATTATCATAGTCGTTTATTAAATGTTCTTGGTCGGGGAACAACTCCAAAGGAACATACTTAGACTGAGTGTTATCGTATGTTTGTAGATATGTCTTTAAAGCATACGAGGTGTCTTTTACACACCTCGCATACTCTAATAATACTTTCTCTTTTGTTAACGCCATATAGACATTATAATAATTTTTTATGTCTATTAAAGACCCAAGTCACTCAAATCAATATCATCAATATTGAAATCGTCATCATCATCGTCATCACGATACTGAGACATTGCGTCATCGTACTCCTGTTGTTTTAGTTCAGAGATGATATCGTTTACCATTTTTTCCACCTCTTTTTTACCCTGTGCAGAACCCGATAAAATCATACGAGCCAAATTAAAGAATTCATCTGTAGATAATGATGAGAAACGAGAAAAGAAATAGTTTTGAATTTCTCTCATATCATCTTCAAACAACTTGTCAGGGTATGATTCGGTGAACTTCTCCCAAATAACTGGACCCAATCTCAAATCCCAAACCTCATATGGTAAGGTATCAGTTTGACCCACAACCATTTTAGAAGCTCTTGGGTCGTCAGGTAATCCATGTGTACCCATCACCTCATAGACACCTTTAATCAATTCGTGAACCAATATAGGGAAGAACAAACCTCTTGCCTTAATAGTTGGGGGGTCGGTAGTGTCATCAATTTCTTCAGAACCTTGTACTCCTTCACCACTACCCGCAGCCGACATAATCATTTGGTCAGGCACAATCCAGTACAACAAATCGTTGATAGACATCAAGACACCGTATAGGTAAGACAACTCAGGATTAATATTATTTAGTTGGTTCTCAACCAAGCGGTACATAAAATGACCTTTCTTAGATGCGCCTTGGATAAGAGAATTGATAAATCTTCTCTTAGCCTTTTCCATGTCAAAATTATCAAAGGCTGCCATAAAGTTTTCCAAATCATCTTCAGCTTGGTCAGAGTTAACACCAAACACTTCCTGAACTTCCTCATCATCAAGTTCTTCAGGTTCAAAAATCATTTCAGATGTATCAATCTGACCAGGCATAGATGTTAATTTAACGTCGTATTTAAACGCGTCGTCAGGAATAGATAATTCTTTTTTTACCAAATTAACCGCAAGTTTTTCCAAGAACTTTTCATTATCTGACTCAATAGATTTCACTTTATCTACAGCACCCTTTAAAGCCATCTGTAATTGCATAAGAGCGTTTGGTCCTGATATGTTTTCCATACCGGTACATCTCTTAACTTCTTCTACAACCTTTTTAAATCTTTCTGAGGCAACTAATTCTGCAAATGAGTTATCAAACTCGTCTTCATCTTTACCTGGAAAAGCAGGATTATCTGAAAGTGGAGTTTCTCCGCTTGAAATTTTTCTTTCTACTTCTCTGTCCATTCTTTCAGGACCATCGTATTGAATTGCTTCATATACGGCTTTTCGTATTTTTTTCTTTAAATCACTCATCTCTAAACTTGATATTTAAGTTGTTAAATGTAAGGAATTCTGGTAATACTCCCTCATCACCCGCTTTAGGTTTTGGGTCACTACCCGGCTTAGGTCTATAAGGTGTTAATCTTTCAGGTTTCGTTCCTGGGTCAACCTTGGGTTGTGCGGGTTTAACCTCTGTACCCGCTTTAGGTTTTGGGTCACTACCCGGTTTAGTCCTATAAGGACTAAATCTTTCAGGTTTCGTTCCTGGGTTAACCTTGGGTTGTGCGGGTGCAATCTTAGGTTCCTCTGAAAGAATATCTTTTTTAGTTAACACTTTTCCTTGAGTTTTCTTAATCAAAGATACGATACTCTCTTCAATTTGCCTAACCTTTTCTTTCTTAGTTTCTTTTTTCTTTTTTGGTAATCCTTTGTGTTTTGTTGAAGCAAAGTCCTCAAGTTCTTTTTCAGTCATACTATTAACCATGCCTAAAACTTTTTCAGATACTCCACTTTTAGGTGTTTCACCTCTTTTAACTGAAAGTGCAAGACCCATAAGTTTTTGTTGTTGTTGAGAAACTGACTTCTCTTTTAATTCACCTTCAAACATACCTAATGTAGTAATCGGTGTTTTCTTACCCTCATCCATCATAAACCTTGGGTCGTCAACACCTATAGCATATTCCATTGATGTTTCTACATCTTCATCGCCAGGGTAACCTGGTTTGTAATAGTGAGGTTTAATATCTTTTTTTGCTGATTTCATGGCATCAATATCAGAACTTCTTTTATATGGTTTTTTTTCTCCAAATAAAATGTCAATAATTTCTTGGTCATCAGAACTACTATCAAAGTATTCATCCTCTTCAGTAACCTCAACAGTGTCTGTTTTAGGTACTTTATCTTTTATTACATCGTACTTATCAGCAGGTACACGAACAACCGCCTCTTTTACCAATCTGTTATATAACAGATTAATATGTGTGTCAGACATTTTTTTAATTGTCTCATAAGAAAATCCCTCCTCTAATAAGGATACTATTTTTTTTTCTCTGTTAGTCATGTGTCACAAAACTTTTTTCGTATGAAAGGACAATGTCTCTCTCATATAATTTATCTTCTACGGACTTTACAGACTCACCGTATCTGAAAACCAACCTCTTGTAGTTTTCGTCAACAACAAACTCTGAATCTGATTTTTCCCAACCCAACGCAATAACATCTTCAACTGCGTCATAAACAGAAAAAAAGTCTGAGTTTTGAACTAAGTGTAACTCAATATCTGAGTTTCTTAAAACACCGACTTTTTTAATGTATTCAATATTAGGGGGTGATGGTCGGCCTGAAGCTGGTTCAGCATCCCACTCATCACCCCATACTTCTTCTACGTCAGAGAATATGAACTCATAGATATTGTCTCCCTTATAATTGGGACCTAACTCATTGACATAGATTAATCTCATAATAATTCACCCTTTGTAGAAACTTTCAATTGCTTTCCGTCTATCTCAAAGACCAAGTTATTTTTATTTGTTTTTCCTAAAAACTTTGTACCCTTATTTTCTTTCATCAAAAATTCTGAAGTTAGTTCTTGCTCAAATGTTTCTGACATTTCTTTAATTTCAGATTTAACTTTCGCCTTTTGAACTTTTTCTGTAATGAACTTCTTTATATTTTTTGATTCAGTTTCTTTCTTTTCTTCTTCAGTAATTACAAAATACTTTGAAAGAACTTTATCCACTTTAGATTCTGCAAAAACTTTGTCTAACATAGAATCCATACCACTCTTACGTGTACCCAATCTTAAGTTACCAAAATTTTTTTTATTATAATCGTGTTGCATTCTTCTAATATGACTGTGAGGGTCATTCATATTTTTAGGACCGAATTTACTTTCAAACTCATCAAATGTCATGTCATAACCGTCAGGTTCAATATCAAATATATATTCACTTAAACTATCTCTATCAACAGGTTTCTCATTTCTATCAAAATAACCAAACTCATCATTACCGTAGATATCATATTCTTGTAACTCTTCTGTTCCACCTCCTTCATCACCCAAATCCAAATCTAAGTTTAAATCCTCATCACCACCAGCCTCCATATCAACATCACCTTCCATGTTGTCGTAGTCGATTTCCTCTTCAAAATTAGATAAAATATCGTCTCTATCTTCCTCATCCAAATTCTCCAAATTAAATGCAGAAATTATAGAGTTTAGAACATATTTTATATTTTCAGAACTCATACCTTCTTTATTATCTAAAGTTCGTATTTTCTGACCTAGTTTACCCGTTAATTTTTGAATGGTTTTAAACGTGACATCTTCATCACCACCTTCAGGAGTATCCATACCTAAATCTAAATCACCACCTTCAGGAGTATCCATACCTAAATCTAAATCACCACCTTCAGGAGTATCCATACCTAAATCTAAATCACCACCTTCAGGTGCTGGAGGTGGTGGAGGAGGTGTAGAATCACCACCCATATCACTCATACCCGCATCTGCAGATTTTGGAGTTTTAAGTACGAATTTTTTTTGCTCACCGATTAAGTTAATATTTTCTTTTTGTTCGTGTATTCTATTCAATTCACCAGCTAAAAGATTAATTTTCTTCATCGCTTGAGAATATGATTTATGATATTTTCTATTCTTCATAGGTTCAATGTAATCTAAAGTGTTTTCATTGATACCTTTTTTTACGATATATCCGTTTTTTTCATGTACAATACCGTAGTAATTACCGTCAGCTAACTGTATACTGTATTCTGATTTGTTTTCATTTATATGTTGTGAAGGCTCATTATAACGAGCAATTTCAAGGATACGATTAATTTTATCCATACCTTGTAATTTTTCACTTCCTAAAGGTCTTAAATCTGCCATATTATTTTATTTTTTTATGTTGTTTAATTAAAAAATCCGTTACTTCCTAATAATACCATACCACATTGTATTCTATTTTGTATAGTAAATCCTGAAATAGATTCATCATACACAACATCAGTCATTATTGGATGTGGTGTTTCAGTGTCACCTGTATATACATTATACGTGGTTGATGCTGATTGAGTACAAGCTGTAAATCCTGGCATGGTTATATATTTTACAATAAATATGTCTTAAATCGATAATTTTCTTTTTTAAGTACTTATCTGTTTATTTTTTCTTGTATTGATAAAGTTTTATCTATTATATCGTTTTTATTATCAAATAACTTTTGAATATAATTATTACGTCTCAAGAACTTAAAAACTAAATTTTCGTAAGAATATTCACCTCCTCGTTCTAATCCACTATTTCTAAACTTTTTAATTTTATCTTTAACTGAATCCAATTTTTTTATTGAGGTTTCCAATTTTTTTTCACCTTTAATTTCTTCAATAGTTGAGTCAATTATATCCATCCAATTTTGTGCTTTAGATTCTATTTTATCCTTATCTATTTCAACCTTTTCAGGTTTTGGTTTAGATAACCATTCGTTATATAAAACAGAATATACCCCTGTAGAAATATGTGGTTCACTCATATCTTGAACGTAAGTTTCAACCTCATAACCTTTTACGGTTATGTCGTGTTGTGAATTAAATACCGTTCTTTTTAAATTAAAAAGTTCTTTAAATAGTTCTTCCTGTTCTCCTGACTCCTTAAAGTCATATATAATATGTAAGTCTATATCAGAAAATTCAGACCAGTTGAAATTCGCTAAAGAGCCTGTCATAGTAACGTCTTGAATGAATATTTCAAAACCTAAAAATTCTATAAAATTATTTGCAATGTCTAAGAGTCCGTCACGAATATAATTGTTCATTTTTGAGTTTTCCACATCGTCGTGGTTTTCCCAAATTTCAGGATTTAAAGTATCTTTAACATAAAAAGAACTTATAATTTTATTTTCCTTCTTGTTTTCCATCTATTTCTAATTTCTTATAAATATACTTTTTAGCAATCTCTTTACTAAAATAACTACCCTGAGATTCCGCCATTCTAAACTTGGTATAGATAGAATGTGGAACTTCTTCATATTCATACTGAGCACCGTTTTTAAAAGTTGCAATCAACTTTTTTGTGGAAGTATCATATTCAGTTTTTTGAACTGTTGATGACTCAATCTCACAAATAATTTTTTTTCCTACGATTCGTTCTGATTTAATTGCCATTAGTTACTGTATTGAAAATCTGTTATACTTTTACCGAGTTCTATGAACTCCTCATTTTTAGGTTTGTTTCCATTGTATATATTAGGACTGTTAAAAATATCTAAGAATATCTTAAAATCATTTTCATTATATTTCTCACCGTCATTATTCAAGTAGTCAAAAAGTATCTTACCGAACCTACCAACAGGTGCTCGGTATTTTGAAATCCATTCAGAGTTTTCGTCAAAATTTTTATTAAGGTCTATACCAGATTTTTTATCACTAAGAAAAGAATTAATCATACCCAATAACATATATTCATCATCATTACTAAATTTAGAACCGGTTTCAACTCCAGACGTAACCGCGTCAACAACTCCTTGTTCATTCAAACCCATAATCTCACGATTACGTTTAACTTCATTTAGAACCTTTTTATTCATAATAGTTTTTACTATAAATACTATAATAAACAAAAAACCCCTCACTTTCAATGAGGGGTTGTTTTTCACGACTTTAACTTATTCAGTTTGTCTCGTAGTTTGATTGCTGATTCAAAATCTTGTTTTTTCACAGCATCATCAAGTTGTTGTTGAATCTCATTAATTTTTTCTTTATTGGACTCAAGTGTTTTAATTTGGTCTCTTAATTTAGCTGCGGTTTCATAATCTTGTTTTTCAACCGCATTCTTTAATTCATGTTCTAACACACTAATTTCATTTGATTTTTCTTTTGGTTTGTTTCCATTATAACGGTATATGGAAGTAATCTGATATGTTCCATCATCTGACGTGAAAGTTTCTTTAGTCCATGTACCATTTTCATCGTCACCTGATTCTACATTTTTCTTACCTTTAACCATTAGTGGATTAAGATTATACGAATTAAATCCGTCAAACAATGAGTCAAACTCAGAAAACAAGTCATTAAAGTTAAATCTTTTACGTAACATTTTTTGTATTTTTTATTTAAGTTTATTAATTTTACACTCATATTATCAATACCGTGCCAAATCAAAAAATATCACATTTAACTGACATAATGTCAGTATAAGATAATACGAACTGACAAAAAGTCAAACCTTGATTTTATGGTATAATCTTTACTATATTTGTATCAAATAATTTTTAAACATGATAGAATCAGTAGACCCAAACGAAAAAAGTGGTGGAGGAAAGAAAAAAGAAAACAATACTACAAGAACTCCTGTTCTTGATAATTTTTCTCGTGATTTGATTAAACTAGCCTCAGAAGGTAGGTTAGACCCTGTTATTGGTAGAGATGATGAAATTAAAAGAATTGCACAGATTCTTTCTCGTAGAAAGAAAAATAATCCTATCATTATAGGTGAACCTGGATGTGGTAAAACTGCCATTGTCGAAGGGTTAGCTATGAAAATTTTTGAGGGTGATTGTCCACAAAACCTTTGTGATAAACGAATAGTTTCTTTAGATATGACTTCTATCGTTGCGGGAACAAAATACCGTGGACAATTTGAAGAAAGAATGAAAGTTATTTTGGATGAACTTCAAAATAATCATGACATTATTGTTTTCATTGATGAAATTCATACCATTATTGGTGCTGGTAACTCATCAGGTACTTTGGATGCGTCTAATATCTTCAAACCCGCACTTGCACGTGGTGAACTACAATGTATCGGAGCAACCACTCTTGATGAATATCGTGAAAATATTGAAAAAGATGGTGCGTTGGAGCGTAGATTCCAAAAAGTAATGGTAGATGGTGCTAGTCCTGAAGAAACCTTACATATCTTGAAAAATTTAAAGGATAGATATGAAGACCATCATAAAGTTAATTATTCTGAAAAGTCTTTGGAGGCATGTGTAATTCTTGCCGATAGATATGTAACCGATAGGGAGTTTCCTGATAAAGCAATCGATATTATGGATGAGGTTGGCGCTCGAGCCCAAATCGATGTAAAACTTCCTGAAATTATTGATAAACTTAGAATTGAAGCTTCCGAAATAAAAGAACAAAAGATTCAAGTAGTTAAAAGTCAAAAATATGAAGAAGCCGCACAACTGAGAGATAAGGAAAGAAAACTTTTAGAAAAACTTGAAAAAGAAAAAGAAAAGTTTGAGTCAGAAAAAAACACCAAAAGAAAAGATATCACAGAAGATATGGTTTTTGAGGTTGTTTCACATATGACAAAAATCCCTATTACTCGGCTTACCACCAACGATAAGGAATCATTACTTGATTTGGAAAACAACCTTAATAACTCTGTCATCGGTCAGGAAGAAGCGGTTAAAACAATATCAAAGGCAATTCGTAGAAACAGAGTTGGTATTAAAGACCCAAATCGACCTATTGGTTCATTTATTTTCTTGGGTTCTACGGGTATTGGAAAAACTCATTTGGCAAAACAATTGGCAAAAGAAATTTTTGGTAATGAAGATTCATTAATTCGAGTCGATATGTCAGAGTACCAAGAAAAACACTCAATGAGTCGTTTGATTGGTTCACCTCCGGGATATGTCGGATATGATAAAGGTGGTCAACTAACCGAAGCGGTTAAAAATAAACCTTATTCTGTGGTATTGTTTGATGAGATTGAAAAGGCAAACAAAGATATTTTTTCTCTCTTACTTCAAATGATGGATGATGGACACCTAACAGATTCTTTTGGAAGAAAGATTAATTTCAGAAATTGTCTTATTATCATGACATCCAATTTGGGTGTAAAAAAACTTCAGGATTTTGGTACAGGTTTAGGTTTTGAAACCAAATCGAATATGTCCAATAATGAAGATATGAAAAAGGCTCTTTTACAAAAAGAATTAAAAAATCATTTTACACCAGAATTTTTGAACCGTGTCGATGAAGTAGTTATTTTCAATCCACTTCGTGAAAATGAAGTTGAAAAAATTGTAGAAATTGAGTTGTCGAAACTAAATAAACGTTTGGATAAACTTGGATATAAAATCACCATCGATACCAAAGTCAAAAAGTTTTTGTCCGAAGTAGGGTTTGATGAAAAGTATGGTGCTCGTCCCATCAAACGAGCAATCCAAGAGAAAATTGAAGACCTGATTTCTGAAGAAGTTTTGAAAGGTAATATTACCGAAGGTAAACCTTGTAAACTAATAATGAAAGGAACAGAAGAAGTGGTTTTATCAAAAGGGAGAAGTTAATTCTCCCTTTTTTATTTGGTTATTTGAAAAAGTTTACATATATTTGTATTCAAATCAATAAACAAATGGACAACGCTCAACTTACTCGTCTCAAAGAAGTACTATCAGTACCTACCAAAACCTATAAGGAGGACGGTATGGTTGAGTTTATCTGTAAAACTCTTGATAATATAGACGATGTCAGTTATTATACTGATGAGATGAACAATGTGTACGCAACCAAAGGACATCTTCCTGAAGGCCAGTACTATCCAATGTTCATCGCTCATACTGACACAGTTCATGAGTTAGTTGAGCAGATTGTTGTTGAAGAAGAGATGCTTGAAAAACCCCCAACCTTTGGTCGAACGTTTACAGAAGAACTTTACTTGAGTTTAAAAGGTTACACACCACAAGGAAATCCAACGGGAATCGGTGGTGATGATAAATGTGGGGTTTTTCTTGCTCTCGAACTCCTTCGTTCTCTTGAGTTTGTTAAGGTAGGTCTCTTCGTATCTGAAGAGACGGGATGTCACGGTTCTCAAAAATGTGATATTGAGTTCCTCAAAGATGTGGGTTATGCTATTCAGTTTGATGCACCTGGTAATCACCTAATTACTGAGGTTTGCTCGGGAGTTCGTATGTACGAGCAAGGTGGTGAGTTCATCAATCGGATTCTTCCTGTGTTTGAGGATACTATGGGGGTTTCGGCATATCAACAGTCACACCCTTATACTGATGTCTCTCAGATTAAAAGGAAAGGTGACTTCTCTTGTATCAACTTCTCTTGTGGTTACTACAATATGCATACCGCAAATGAGTTTGTTGTGATTGATGACGTGGAGGACTCATTTAACCTCGCTATGGGTATCGTTAAAGAACTTGGTTATGACAAGTTTGGGTATGTCTACGAACGACCAACCTATCAACATTACAGTCAAGGTAGTTTGTTTGAAACCGATTACGATGATGAAGATTTTGAAGAAGAATTTTCATACGATTGGGATGAGTCAGAAAATAACTTCTTTCACATTGAAGAAGAAAGTGTTGAAATTGAAAACAAACAAACGGGTGATGTTGTAAAACTGGATTTGGACGATATGTATGTTCTATATCGAATTATTCACGAGCATTTGGTGGTGAATGATAGGATTTAAAAAGGGTCAAAAAGTGTGTAGTTGGATAACAGTTTAACGATTGTTTCCAACTTCGCACTTCCTTTTTTCTCTTCATCATCCTTAACTAATGTGAATTTAACTTTATTTGTTTTTGGGTCCACACCGTTAAACAATATCATCGTTTCTTCGTCCGCACTTTTTATTTTGTGGGGAGTATTAAACCCAAATTTGTTTTCAATATAGTTACTAATTCTTTTGTATTGTTTTGAATCTAGTATCAAACTTTCGTCAGACTCAACTCTATCCAATTCTTTTTCTAAAGCCCTTTCCATATCATCATCAAAATGATGTCTAAATGTATCATCATCACGATATACATCATTCATTTCATAAGGGTATTCATTTAATTCTAAATTACCTAAAACTTGGTTTTCTAATACCTGTTCTACCGGAAAGTTCTTATTTGATTCTAAATCGTCTTCATAAAACTCCAATAGTTTGTCTACCGATATTTCATATTGCCCAAAACATTCTGAATTTTCCACCTTTTTTAAACCAATATCTTCATATATGTCACATATATCACTTTCTATATAATCAAGGAAACCTCTATGTAATGACTTATCTTCAGCATCACTATAAGCATAACTAAATGATTCATATAAGTCAGGTAAATTATCCTTTATAAATTCTGCAACACTTTCTAAATCATCCTTTTTTATATCATTACCTTCAAAACTTGATAATAACTGTGGTTGTAATATTTCAATAATTGCCTTTAATATATCTATTTGTTCCGATGTTAAAGAATATAATGGATATCCTTCAGACATATCATCATCAAACTTACCACTTTCGTAAAAGAAATCTCCGTTTGGGTTCTGATACATCCAGTTATAGTAACCTAAAGCATCATCACCAACCGCATCCCTAAAGAAACTCAAATAAGACTCAATCTCACCTTTAAAGTTAAACACCACCTTATCAACGATAAACCTATCAAAATAATCCGAATTCAATGCTTCGTACATTCCAAGTTTAGGGTTTTGTTTTACCTTCTTTAATGTTTCGTAGTCATCGGACTTATCAACTAATTCAATAATCTTTTCTTTGATTGGTTCAAATCTATTAAGTAAGAAACTATAAGTTTCACCTTGGTCTTTTTGGTTATATATTTCAATAGCACCTTTTCCGTGAGGAACAAGTAATGCCATTTTACCGTAAGTACGGTTGTTTGATTTTTTATCTAAGATATAATATAACTTACCTCGTGATGTGTATTTGTTAAAGTAATCATCATTATCTTTTGTGGTGGTACACCATGTTGTGTTAGCACCGTAATAACAAGATGACTTATGTGATAAAGGTCTGATAATTAGAAATCTATCATTCTCGTATATTTTTTCAGATTCTTTTTTAATCTGTTTTTCGTCATCAGCAACTTTTAAAAACTCATCGTATTGTTCAACAAAATATAATAAATCCTGTATGGTGTCAAAAGAGTTAATATCTTTTGGTTTTGACTTTATCTTTTTTTCGGTTTCTTCACTTGAAAAGTGGTCATCTAATTCCAAAAAATTAAACATCTTTTCAACCTTTTCGGGTGATAACTGTTCAACGATATCATGATACATTTTGACTCTTGTCCAAGCAGTACTTGCGATAGTGACTGGTGGTTTATTTTCAAAATTCCACGTAGGATTTTTAACTGTGTCTATAAACTTTTTAATACCCCACTCTGAGTACTTTTTTGTCACACTAGGGTCATTATCTATAATTTCTTCCGCAAGTGATATTGCATCGTCAGACAGACCCTCAAGTTGTGGTCTGAACTTATCTATAAGTCGTTCTTTTTTACCTTCGTTAAGTATCTGTAAGATATTCATTAAAAAATCCTTTAGTTATAAATACTTAATTATAGATTAATTAACCATAATAACTATATTTTACATATGAAAAAACTACTTATTGTTCCTCTATTTTTTATAAACCTTATTTTTTATGCTCAAGGCACATTTACATGGAACCCGCAACAATGTTATAAAATAGTTGGAAATGATACGATAAAAGTGGACTGTGATTATGTTTGGCCGACTCCTGTATTTAATGGTAATATAGATTCTTTATGTTTTGAAATGGAAAAAAGGTTTGTTGAGACATTAAATGAGTGGAGACGAAATCATGGAATTCATGAATTGGAATATGATTATGATATGGATTCATTGTTGACTGTACCGTGGAATGAAAGTCAAGTACAAGCGGGTAAGATTAGTCACGGTGAAGGATATAACAGTTTTAAAAATAGAAGTAATAGAGCCGGTATTCGTGGTTGTGGTGAGTGTTGTGCATCCAATAGTAGGTCTGATATGGGAGGAGTGTCACAATTTTTTATTCAGTATAAAGAAAGTCCACCACACTGGAAAATTCTAACCGATGATGACTACAATTACATTGCAGTCTCAGTATTGTATGACCAAGAAAATAATAAGTATTATTCTGTCGTAAATGTTAGAATGTGATGAAATTATATGGGGATATCTATGGAGTTGCAATAGGTAATGTCGGTTCGGCAAAAATAAAAATTAAATAGAATTTTGTAAATCCAAAAACTTTTACTATATTTGTCTTATGAAAAAATTAATTACCTCCCTCCTCGTAGTAGTCCTCTCAGTTTCATTGTTCGGTTGTAACCGTAATGAAGGTTTTAGAGATGGGGACATTATCCTCCACACCTCAAAGTCTAACCAGAGTAAAATGATTCAAGATGTTACTGGTTCTAAATACAGTCACGTAGGTATCATTTATAATAAAGATGGTAAGACTTATGTTATGGAAGCAGTTCAACCTGTTAAGATGACACCTATCGATGAATTTATTAGTCGAGGTGTTGACTCTAAGTATACTGTTGTTCGTTATATTTGGGGATTAGATGAACGTCAGATGAAAATGATGTATGATTACGCGTCTGCACAACTCGGAAAGAACTACGACTCTAAGTTCCAATGGAGTGAGAGTTCAATGTACTGTTCTGAGTTGGTGTTTAAAATTTATTACAACGCGGGTATCCAATTGTGTGATATTCATCGATTTAAGGATTACAATCTTTCATCTGAAGACGTACAAAACGCAATTAAAGTTCGTTACAATACAGAAATTAATCCGAATGAACTTATTGTGACACCTGTAGATTTATATGACGGACTTTCAACCGCAGTAGTCTTTGACAATTATTAACATGATGTTGACTGAGACCCGCTATACATTTGAACAATTCTAAGACCGGCACCTGGATTTGGTAAACAGTATTCTGAACCACTTCCAGTTGCCGCTCTTACTACCTCAAGACCGAAAGTCGCACAGTTAGCGTCTTCATCACCTGAATCAAAATCAAAAATTTCATATTCTTTTGACGTTACAGAATTTGCGTATTGTATACCTTTAGTATAACCTTCTTTAGATAACGGAACTGCAACACCCTGCATTTTATATTCTTTAGCATGTCCTTGAGCGTTATTCTTAACATGTGAACATACTTGTTCTAAATTAACTATTTTTCCGTCTTGTATATCAGCGCCTTTAGTTTTACTATGTTTTTTAATACCCATACCTTTTCCTGCTCCTGAATATCTACCAAACTCATAAATATCAATTGTACCTGTAGAATTAATTAAAGCTACCCCCGCATGACCCATTGAACCGTAAGTACCTTCTTTACCTAAAATACTTTGTATAGCATCAGGAGTATGAGCTCTTACCCAATCCAACGCGTCTTCAAACCATCCTCCCGAGCCATCATAACGTGGTTCATATCCAGGAAATGAGAAATAGAATACAAAGTGGTCTTTAACTTCGGTATCGCCACCTACTAAGTCTTTAACGAAATCTACTAATTTTTGATGAGAAGTAGTCAAGTTTTTGAAAAATTCACTACCAAAACTACTCTGACCGACCTCAATTATTTTAGTTAATGTGTTCTTACCTACTTTACCATCAACTTGCAATCCGTGTTTATTTTGAAATTCTCTAACTATTCTAACCATAGTATCACCATATTTTCCATCAACACCGTCTTTATTAGGCCCAAAAGTCCCAATGTCATAACCTAAGTTTTTAAACATTCTTTGTAACTCTTCAACATCAGCACCTGTATTACCTTTTCGTAATACTTTACCTTGCGACATAACACTTTCTATGTTTTCTGTGACCAATCCCATTATTTCTTTCATACGGGATACTTCATTTAAAATTCTTTTGTTCATAGTATTTTTTTTAAATAAATAGTTGCTTAATAAAAAAAAAGTATTTATCTTTGTTACATGAAAGTTATCTCAATCATCTTAACATTGGTATTAGTTCCATTGATTTTTAATGTTGTTAAATGGGTAAACTATAATAACTACGAATTAAAACATTCTGACTTTATCATTAAATATGAAAATAATAAAGTCAGAATTATGGAAAACAACGATTTTAAAGTATTCATCTTTAATCAAAATTCAGATTTCAGAGTTGTTAACGGGAAACCATCGGATTGTACCTTTTACCTGAACACTAATTTTTTTGATAAAGAGAATAACCCAATCGGGTTAGTGGTTATCGAGGGTAAAAGATACTCAGATAGAATAAATCGTGGAGGTTTTCTATATGTTCTTGATGGTAAGACATATGTTTCGAAAAATTGTCCATTATATACAGACCACTCTACTCAAGCTTATTTATGGGGTATTAGTAACGGTCAAGTAAATAATCGACTAATCAATATGAAACACGCAAAAGAAAAAACATATCGTAATTTAGTTGGTCAAGATAATGAGGGTAATACCATTATTGTTACTAGCAGATTCGGTTCAATGGTAACGATTGAAGAGATTATTGAGATTGGTAAAGAATATAATATGGTAAATGCCGTTTTATTTGATGGTGGTACGTCATTGGATTATAAATACTCCGATGGTGATTATTCAACCAGATTTAAGTCATTACCTAATTGGTTAGGATTTTTGTCAGGTTACGGTAATCCTACAACCTACCTTTGTGTGAATTAAAAACAATTTGTTTTTATGTCCTTAACCAATTCCAAAAATCTCTCAAATTAGATTCTACTTTATTTATTATCGATTGAGCTACACCAGTTCTTTTTACCCAAGCAATTCTTAGATTTGATGCTGGGTCACTAATTACATCACCCGTAACATTATGAAATATTAAAGGAACCCCATCTTTTATTGCTCCAACAGTACCTATATGAGTATTCATACCCCATCCTTTACCATTTTTAATTGTGTCTCCAGGTATTTTATTACCCTCACTATCTTCAGTAAACCATTCCTCACCACCTTGATAAAAAGCTTCTTCATGATGTGATGATGATGGATAATATAATCCGACTACGTCATCGACTTTTAAGTCTGTAATCGCACCTTTTTTAGGTACTAATCTATTCACTATTTGACTTACTTTATTTTTGAATGGTCCATTCTCTTTTCCACCCCCTTTTTTATGAATTTTTAACCATAAATTGATTACTTCTTCTCGTGTTTGCTCATCTAAGTTATCAAAAGATGAATATACAGTATCACCAAGTCGAATGTTATTATATGCGTTCCAAGCATTTCCAACATACGCCAAGTCATCCCTTAAATCATTTACGAATTGTGCGCAATTTTCACTACCGGCAACACAAACATTATGAGTAGAGTCTTGAGTACTTAAATCTTCAAAATCTATACTATTGAATTTACTAGCAATGTTATCACTAACAACCAAATTGGGATTAGGTTCGTTTTTTTGATTGTTTGCCATCGATTTAACATACTCTTCTCCGTATTTTTCAGCAGCTTTGATTATATATGAATTAGTATGTGAACCACTAACATCCAAAGATATTTGTTTGGCATAATCAGGGTAATTATCGTTTACCCATTTTCTAAATTTATCTCCCTCTTCTTTATTTTTAAATGGTGATGATGTTTTGTTTGATGTTGTAGAAGATGATGATGAAGAAGTTGAGTTATCCTTAAAAACTTTAGTTTTAACAGATTCTAATGACTTACCTGAAAGTTTATTCCATTGATTAGAATTTTTTCTTTTAGCAAAATATTCATTACCTTCTTTTTTGTAGTCATATGTTGAATCGTAATCAGTGACAACTTGCTCACTGATTATACCCATTATTTCTTTCATACGAGTTATTTCAGATAATATTTTCTTATCCATATATACATATTTTTATTATAAATAGTTGTTTAATAAAAAAAAAGTATTTATCTTTGTAGTGTTCTTTGAAAATATGGGGGCGTTTTTGGATTTGACTGGTACAGTCAGGCACAGAGTGCATGTAGTGAGAGGATACCTATCACTTTAATACACGGTTTCAAAACACAAACGGCGAAACTATCGCAAAACTTCAGGCTGTCGGTTTGGTCCGCGCTGAAGAGGTTTACGCAGCCTAAGGCTCCGTCTACCGCGGGTCGGTCAGGACATATACCTATGAACAGAAGTCCGATGGGGTTGGTTACCTTAACAACCAAAGGGTGTGGTACCTCCTTTAAGTACTGCCACCGTGGCTGAACGGTGTGAGAATTCAGATATTTCGGATTATTGAGAATTAATAATGACCTAAACATGTAGTACTCTCTGTTTGGGGTATGCAGGACCTGGGTTCGACTCCCAGCGCTTCCACAAAAAAATTCTCCGATTGTTTTGGCAGTCGGAGAATTTTTACTATATTTGTAGAACAATAAACATCACCACCATGACTAACTCAGAAGTAATCGAAAAAGTACAGAACTACGAAGGAACCAACAACTTCATGAACTCTTTGAAGAAGGGTTATGAAAAGTATGGTCGTTTGACTGAAAACCAAATTTCAGCGGCCGTTCGTACCATTGAAGGGATGCGTCGTCGTGAGCAGTCACAAAAACCTATGAACATCAAGTTGGTAGGTGATACCATCAAAATCGGTCGTAAGATTGCTTTGGCTATCAAAGAGGAATACAACTTGGATTTCCACCCCATCTTGATTGATGTGACCGCAGTAACCGCAATGACCGACCGAGCACTCCGAGTCAAAGGAAAACTCACCAAAGAAAACGGAGGTATCTGCCGTTGTTGTGCAAAGACCCTCACCGATGAGATGTCACAAATCACCGGTATCGGTCCCGTATGTGCAAAGTACGTAGGTGTAGAACACCCCAAGACCAAGGCAGATGTGGAGAAGTTCAAAGAGGATATGTCCAAAAAGATTGATGAAATCGGTGAGTTTGAGTTTTGGATTCCAAAACGAGCAGTAGTAAAGTGGGATGGTATGGGAGGTATTATGTTGAAGATGTGAAAGAAGGGGGGTTACCCCCTCTTTTATTTTTTATGACTTCCATAATATTTATAAGTAATAAACTATAAAATTTTTTATTATGGAAACAGCTCAAATTAAAAGCTTAATCAGACACGCATTAACCGCGATTGGTACTTTGTTAGTATTAACAGGGTTAAACAGATTCATCCCATTGGTTGAATATTTAACAGAGAATATTGATTCGACTTTCCAAGCCATCGAAGTATTGGTCGGTGTTGTAGTAGCGGTATTTGGTTTCTTACGGAACAAAGACCGTTTCAAGGAAGTGGCCGAAGCCGAGGCTAAACAATAATCAAAACAAATTAAAACCCCCGACCACAAATCGGGGGTTTTTCTTTGACATATATAATAAACTTTTTTATATTTCAAATAAAAAAATTATGAGTAACGTTCTTGTTTTAAATGCAGATTACTCCCCCTTAAATATAACCTCTTTGCAAAGGGGGTTCGTGCTAGTGGATAAAGGAAAGGCGGAAGTGTTAAAAAAAGGTGAAGAAGATATTATCACAAGTATAGGAAATTTTGTAAGACCCGTTATCATCAGACTTTTAAATTACATTCGGTTCAGACCAAAAAACTTAAAGGTCAGTAGAAAAAGAATTTTTAAAAGAGACAAAAATACGTGCCAATATTGTGGGTCAAAAAAACATTTGACGATTGACCATGTTATGCCAAGGTCACGAGGAGGGGGAAATACGTGGACCAATTTAGTTACTTGTTGTTCGGGTTGTAATGTCCGTAAGGGTAATAAAACCCCAAAAGAAGCGGGTATGAGGTTGTTAAACAAACCGTATGAACCTTCGGTGTTTTCATCCGTTTTGTATGACGAGGCAGAAGAAATATGGATGGAATTTAAGCAATCGTTTAAATAAGATTGTAACATTAAAAACTATTTATAGGTATAAAGTTCTCAATAAACGTTAAACCTATAAATTAATGATGTTTAATTTTTTCAAAAGGATATTCAATATCCTATTAATCCCATCGCTTCTGTTTTTCGCGAATGAAGTGGTGGCGCAATGTGATGTATTTATCGAACCTGGTTCGGTTGTCGTCACAGACAATGGTAGTGGTGTCAAATTTGAATTTGATATTACTAACAACTCGTCTACCGATTGGTATGGTGATGTCTTAAAGATGTATTGGTCTCTCAATTCGGGTGCACCAATTTGGAACATTGATTATAGTCAGAACACTAACCAACCACCCATAGGTCCTGGTGAGACCCGTACTATAAAAACACCATGGTTTGATATTCCAAACTTGCCGTCGTGGTTTCCTGACGACCCTACCACCGCTCAGCCGTGGGTGGAGTCCATGGAATGGCCATATTATAACCTATCTTTCCCTTTCCAAGGTACATGGTCTCCAATGAACCTCAGATTGGGTAGTTGTGGTTTGGCTGACGGTGCTTGGGTATATGGACCTGATGGTGAGTTATATTATGGTCCATTTGATACCGATTGTCCTGATGTTAACAATGATGCGATGTGTGATTGTGACCTTGAGATAACAAGTTTTGACCCCGTATCTTTGGATATTGAGGTTGAAGTTGCTAGTCATTGGAACTGTGGTCAACCGTTAAATGGTTTGGGTAATTTTGGTTCATCTAATACTGATGCGGTGGATATGATACATTTTGGTATTCATGTACCGGAATGGGATTATCAATGGGGTTGTACTACAGGAAATAACCATCCAGGATGGGCATTTACAGGGTGGTCATCATTAAATAACCCTAACTTATTTCTTTATTCCGGAGATGTTTTTCAGGGTAATTTAAATAATATGTCCCCACCCAATAGTTGTTTTAATGAAATTTTAAGTAGTGATACCATAAGTGAATGTAGAGAGATTGTATTATGGCAAATAAACTATTCTCAAACATTAAATGTTGCCGATGGTGGATGGGCAGTATTTCCAAGTTCAGGTAACGATACACAAGAATATCCCGATTTTAGTATCATAGATAATACCATTTTAATTTGTGGTATTCCTGATGTTAATGGGTGTATTGACCCCGTAGCGTCAAACTACAATCCAAATGCGAATACAGATGATGGTTCATGTGAATATCTTTATCCTAACGCAAATCCTGGTGTTAATTTACATAGTACGACTTGTTTAGATGGTACACCTGCTAACATATACAATATTACAATATATAATCCAGGTGATGATACATTATTTTATTACTGTGTTGAAATACCTGAATTAAACTATGATGAGTGTTTTAATGGTTATCAGATTGGTCAATATTGGATTGAACCCGGTGGAGGTCAAACGATTGCACAAGTCACAATACCTGAAGGTATTGGGCAGATAACCATAAATGTATATGAAGCCGAAGGTGAAATAGAAGGTACATTTTCTGATAATATTGAGGTATTCCCTGTAGTATTTAATGGTCCTGACCCTTGTCCTATACCAGGATGTACAGACCCTAATGCTAACAACTACGACCCCGAAGCCAACGAAGAAGACGGTAGTTGTACTTATGACGAACTAACTTTAGATTTAGGTGGTGATATCATATGGACCCCTCAGGGTACTTGTGTAAACCCATTTTATAACCAATCGTTTGTTGTTAACAATACTGGTGAAGGTGTTATAGATAACTTTAGTTTAGAAGTGGTCGTTGTTACATGGGATGGTAACCTTATATACGAAGGTACACAGAATTATAACGTCTCTATAGACCCTAACGGTAGTTATACGGTTTCTGACTTCCCTGATATGTTTACAGGGGATTTAAACTATGTTTCTGCAACTCTAACATGGGTGAATGAGTTAGGTCAGTTAGAAACCGATACACAAACATTTAATTTGATATTGTATTGTTGGGGATGTACTGACCCTGAAGCTAATAACTATACTGAGAGTGAGTATATCTTTGATGAGGTACAAACTCATTGGTTAACGGCTTTCCCAAACATTCAACCCCCTTCTCCTGAACAAGTGGAATGTACATATGATGTTACAGAATTAGATTACTTAGGTGCGGAATGTACAGTATATTGTGATGAAAACGGACCTTACTATTATGTTACCACCACATTCCAAAATACAGGTAATGTTACGATTACTGACTTTTGTGCTGAATGGAATGTTATAGGGGGACAAGAAAACATTCAATGTTTTAATGGTTCATTAGAACCTGGTGAAACTGTTGAATTGGTTTACGGACCTTTCTATCAAAATGGTAGTGGTGTTGTTTGGGTTTATCTACAGGAATTAAATGGAGTTGTATTAGACCCTCAAATAGGGTTTTATGAAAATCTAACTTGTAGTTTAAACGCTGAAGAAGTATGTGTTTATGGTTGTACTGATAATACCGCCAATAACTATGACTCTAACGCCGATTTAGATGACGGTAGTTGTACTTATGATGTTTTGGGATGTACTGACCCTGATGCTGAAAATTACAACCCTAATGCAAATATAGATGACGGTAGTTGTACTTATGATGTTTTAGGATGTACAGACCCTGAGGCCAATAACTATAATCCTAACGCTAACGTAGATGACGGAAGTTGTGTTTATGATGTTTATGGATGTACAGATTCTACAGCGATTAACTATAATCCTAACGCTAACGTAGATGATGGAAGTTGTGTTTATGATGTTTATGGATGTACAGATTCTACAGCGATTAACTATAATCCTAACGCTAACGTAGATGATGGTTCATGTGTTTACTATATCTATGGTTGTACAGATATGGAAGCGTTAAACTATAACCCATACGCCAACGTAGATGATGGAACTTGTATATATCCAAATTATGACCCTTGTGATGAGTTTGATGGTAGCGCTTTTGCACCAAACGCATTTACACCAAATAATGACGGTTTAAATGATGGATGGAGAGTAATAACTGAGACTGACTGTTGGAACAAATGGGAATTAATTATCTATAACAGATGGGGTCAAGTTGTTTATGAAATGAACGACCCTTCACAAGTATGGGATGGTAGTTTTAGAGATGGTGATTACTACGTCTCAGATGGAGTATACGCTTATACACTTAGAGCAGTGGCATGGAATTTGGAGAGTATTGAAATAACAGGTGTAATAACTGTATTAAGATAAACAATCGAAATCTTTTATTAAAAGTGACCTTCGGGTCACTTTTTTTATTGTCTATTATTTTTTTATATCTTACTATTAAACATAAACATATAAAATATGAAAAAAATACTTTTACTTAGTTTAGTTGTTACTCTTTTGTCGTCTTGCACTATGCACAAGGAATCTAAAGCAATTAGAAGAAATGCTAGAGAATCAGGTAACTGGCATGGATGGTCTAAAGACTATTGCCCACAAACTTATGGGTACAGAAAAAAGGACTGACACCGTCAGCCCTTTTCGTAGATTGATTACCCCCTTTTTTTTAAAAGTTTATGAGAAGACACTATCTCTAATGCCTCTCAGTTGCGAGTCCATATTAGACTCTATGGTCTCCAATAAGGATTCCAATGCTGTCGTATATTTATCTTCCAATTCTCTTTTAAATACGTCCGTATCAATTTGTTTCATCAATATTTCTTTTGTCATATCTGTAAGACCTTCTAAATATTTTTCTTTAAATTCTCTTGTAAATACATCAGCAATTTTTCTTGCCAAAAATCGCTTATCAGAAAAGATTTTAGCAAATTCATCTTCATCTACTTCAATAATAGTTTGAGTTAAAACATCTTTTTCAAAACCATCCATTTGTAATTTTGACTCCAAATAAGAAATTAACCTTTCTTTTAATGTTTCAATCACTCTTGAGTTTTCGTCACCCATAAGTCCTTTAAGTACCATAATTAAATCTTCGTTAATTACAGATTCATTAATACCCATATTAACCAAGTTATTGGTTTCTATGAATAGTTTGTTAAAAAACTTTGTGGTTTGAATCTTTGAATTAAAGTTAACTGACTCAGATATAATACCTAATCTACCTTTAACAATTTTAGATTCCGTGAGTTGAATTTTCTTAATCTTTTGGGTTTCTGTTAAATTCTTTTTAACTACTTCTTTTAGATTCATTTTCCCTTTGGTTTCCACGCTTTTATTGATTCGTTGAATTCCTTACTCTTAACTCTCACTCTTTCATAAATATCTGTGTTTTCTGGAATTTCAAATTTAAATCCCTTTTTTTTTAAATTTTCTAACACTTCTTTTTGTTTTTTTGTAAGGTTATTTGTAACATTTCCTTTTTCCAATAATGACGCCAAACCCTTTTGTTCTTTTTTCTTCATAACCTCCTCAAACGGCTCATCCATCTCTGCCATTTCTTGGTCATGACTATGTTTATAATTATCTAATGCAATTTCCTCTTTCTCAGGTTCGTTAAATTCTACTTCAGGTATTCTGTCACCACCAACTATCTTAAAGTCCCTTAAATCAGGTCCTTCGTTGTTTATAATGGTAAAGTATATGACACCACCATCTAATAACTTACCCAAACCATTCATTTGTGAATTAAATGGTAATTCTATATCTGCATTATTATAATACGAACCCAATCTAACAACAGGCTCTTCTGTTTTTTTATCTACACCTTTTGCAATAACTACCGCTCTAATAAATGCAATATCTTCAGGGTACTTTTTAATTAGGTCATCAAATTGGCGACTTATCTCTTCACGGTCATCATCATTGAAAACTATTTTTAGTTTTCCTTTATCGTTAGCTGAATAGAAATTAAACTCTCTGAGTTTATCATCAATCATTTTTGGTAAAGTATCATTTTCATATTCTTCAAAAATAATCCTTCTTTCAAGATGTTTTATGTTTTTCATTATTAATATGTTTTAAATGGTTGCCACGTTGGGCTTTTTTTATCATCGTCCATCCAACCCCACTCTCCTTTATCGTTCTGTTGTACCACATATTTGTGAGGTACCGCAGGTTCATCACCTGAAGGTGTTGTTTTACCGGCCAAAACCACTGTTTGGTCTTTTTGATTATTTGTCGGGGCAGCAACCATTATATTATCTACAGTGTAATCATCGGCATCCTTTTTTGCTGCCAAAACCTTTTCTTTTATGTCATCATTCCAATCTGATTCGTCAACAAAAACCCACCCTTGTTTAACAAAATTTTTATCAGATACTAAATTAAAAATACTACCTACACCTGAAGTACCACCATCTGCAAGATTACTATCTCTTCCATTAAAAATATTTGAAGAATTGGGTTTTAATAAATCCATAAAATCATTCGGTCCAGCAATTGGTTGAGCTCCTGACGCTATTTTAGGCGCCTGTTCTTTTAATAAAATTTTAATTAGTCCTTTCATTTTACTCTATATCTTTTATATCATACCACCCTTTATTTGGAACGTATACACACCATAACCCATTTATGTTTTTTATTGGATAATCTTCGCTAAAATAATAGTATGTACCTCTTTCTGTTTTTGAAACCTTTGCGTATTGTTGGTCTGTTAATATATCTAACAGTTCTTCTTCCTCGTTAGTTTGAGGTGTAATTTTACCGTATAATTCATCCGCTTCTTCTCTTGCACTTGCCACAACTGATTCTAAATCACCGGCCATAAGA
>Ga0208161_1000433_pt1 | contig 23891 bp, 28 predicted proteins | sample CB_VirMetaG_3_FD_184538 | JGI IMG/M metagenome (GOLD analysis project Ga0208161, IMG submission 184538) | Freshwater to marine saline gradient viral communities from Chesapeake Bay - CB_1508_1S Viral MetaG (SPAdes) (version 4) | ecosystem: Environmental > Aquatic > Marine > Coastal | place: USA...
TCAGTAAGATTTGCTAGTACTGGTTCGACAGGAGCTCCAGTTGATTACTTAATTTTATCCGTTTCTATCTTTCGTTAATCAGGAGTGAACAAAATGAATCAAAGAATTATATATCCTACAGATGATGGCGGTGTTGCAGTGATTGTTCCTGCTCCAGAATGTGGTTTAACGATTGAGCAAATTGCTGCCAAAGACGTTTCAGCAGGTAAACCATATCGAATTGTTTCTACAGATGACATCCCTTCTGATAGAACATTCAGAGCAGCATGGGAAGCAGATTTTAGTCAACCTGATGGATATGGACAATGATTATCATAAATCTAAACAAAGCAAAAGTAATTGCACATGATAAACGTCGAACCAAGAGATCCGAAGAGTTTGCGCCTCTTGATGAAAAGATCATGAAACAAATACCAGGAACTGATGCAAAAGCAATTGAATCTCAAAGACAAGCAATTCGTGATAAATATGCAGTTATACAAGAACAAATTGATCAAGCAAATAGTGTTGAAGCACTTAAACAAATTCTGATTTTGCAGGAGATTCAATAATGTCAACTGTAAAAGTACAGAACATTCAACATCCAAGTGCTACATCTCAGGCAATTACTCTTGCCGCAGATGGTTCTGTTGGTGTGCAAGCAAATATGGGGATGAAGAATAAAATCATTAATGGTAACTTTGATATTTGGCAGAGAGGCACGAGTGTTACTGGAGTTACTTCAGGTCAGTTTGTGACTGATAGGTTTAAAACTCTCATTTTTGGCTCGACTGCTGATGTTTCCAGACAATCATTCGCATTAGGTCAAACCGATGTACCTAATGAACCAACTTATTATCATAGAACAGTCGTAACATCTGTTGCTGGTTCAGCCAATTACTGCCAATTGCAGCAAAGAATAGAATCCGTTCGCACTTTAGCAGGACAAACAGCAACTGTATCGTTTTGGGCAAAAGCAGATGCTTCTAAAAATATAGCAGTTGAATTTATACAGAATTTTGGTTCTGGTGGATCACCATCATCCTCTGTAACTGCTATTGAAGTAACAACTTGTGCTCTTACAGCATCTTGGCAAAAATTTACAGTTACTGTTTCGATCCCATCTATCTCAGGCAAAACAATAGGGACAAATAATGACAGCTTCTTCGGTTTAGTGTTTTATTTCGACGCGGGTTCTGACTACAACTCAAGATCCAATTCACTCGGCCAACAATCAGGAACATTTGATATAGCACAAGTACAACTTGAAGCAGGATCAGTAGCCACACCGTTTGAGATTAGGCCTCCTGGTGTAGAATTGGCTTTGTGTCAGAGATATTATCAAACAGCAGCGTTTAATGCTTATGCCGTTAACTCATTGTATAGCTCATACAATCCTGATTATTATTATCCAACAACACTACTTTGTACGATGAGAGCATCACCTACAATAACTAGAACTGGAGTCACAGATTCTGGTGTGACTGGTGGTATAACAAATGTAACAAAAAATGGTTTTTCAGTTATAATGGAGTTAACGGCTGCCGCTGGTCAATCAGTATTTACCTGGAACGCATCAGCAGAACTATAATAGGAGATAAGATAATGTATAGACTAACACAATCAGAAACTACGGTCCATCGTCTCACAGACAATGCCTTCATTCCGTTCGACGGTGGCAACAGAGACTATCAAGACTATCTGGAATGGTTGGCAGAAGGTAACGAACCAGAACCATATGTTGCACTTCCACCACCAGTTCCGCAGTCGATCACTCGTCGTCAATGTGCAATTGAACTTCGTGAAAGAACTCTAATTACACCACAAGAAGCACTTGATATGACTAAATACGGGGAAGTGCCAGCAATGGTTGCAACACTTCTTCAATCAATGACACAATCAGATCGTATTAATGCTGAAACAGACTTTGCAGCAGATACATATCTTAGATCAAATGTATTACTCAATCAAATTATGACTGCTTCTGGTGCATCAGAAGAAGATATTGATGACTTCTTTAGATCGGCAGCAGAAAGGTAAAAAAATGGGAATTAGTAGAATTGATTGGTGAAATTAGAAAACAGGCACAGGAACAGTTAGAAAAAAAGGAGTGATTGTCAATAAATGGCAATAAATTTTCCAGCATCACCAACAGACGGTCAAACATACACAGAGAATGGAGTCAAGTGGAAATATAATTCTGCATATACTGCATGGCTAGTAGTAGATACACCAATATTGGCAAATACCTCTAGCGGACAGGTGTTGTATAATTATAATGATACAATAGTCAGTTCTAATGGAATTTCATTTTCTACGGGAGCAAATACGCTTTATGTAAATGGAATGAATGTATCTAGTACACTGATCGTTGATGGTAATGTTGGTATTACAGGAAATCTTAATATAGGAGTAACATCATCAGGCATAAAACTATCTGTATTTGGATCATCCAATAGTGGAATCACAACAGTCACGGATAATACTTCTATCGTTTTGGATATGACATCTAATAATAACTTTGCTATTACATTGGGTGGTAGTAATACGTTTATTAATCCAACAACAATGAATCCTGGTCAATCAGGCGTTATATGGATAACACAAGATACTAATGGCAGCCGTGCTCCTTCATGGGGTTCATACTGGAAATTTCCAAGCAATACTGCTCCAACTTTAACATCAGCAGCAAATTCTGTTGATGCCGTAGTATATATAGTAAGAAATTCAACTTCTATTACAGTACAAGCAATTTTGAATGTAGGATAATAAAAGATGAGTTTACCAAATGAAGTTACATCATTACTAGCAGGAGGTGCTAAAAAGTATGAGATAACCAGATCTTTAAGATTTAATTCTGCAGATTCTGCTTATTTGAACAGGACTTTTGGTGCAGGAGGCAATAGAAAAACATATACATTTAGTTTTTGGGTTAAAAGAAGCACTATATCCACAGATCAAGTTTTTTTTACAGCATCTTCTAGCAGCACAGATGACGCAAGATTCAAGTTTAATTCTGGCAATACAATAAGTTTAACTTATCATCGTACAGGAAGCTCAGACACAGCAGGTAAAACAACAACAAGAGTTTTTAGAGACACATCATCTTGGTATCATATTGTTGTTGCTGTTGATACAACACAAGCAACAGCAACAAATAGATGTCGTCTATACGTAAATGGCACTGAAGAAACTTCTTTCACTGGAGTTGTTGATGTTGCTCAAAATACTGATACTGCTTTCAACACGAGTGGTAATTCTCACCAAATAGGAGGATCTACTGTAAGAGGATGGTATCTTGGTGGTTATATGACCGAAATCAATTTCGTTGATGGTCAAGCATTAACCCCCTCTTCTTTTGGTGAAACAGATCCAGTAACAGGAGTATGGATACCAAAGAGATATACCGGCACATATGGAACAAACGGATTTTATCTCTCATTTGCTAATAATGCTTCAACAACAACGTTAGGGTATGATGATGGTACTGGTATTGCTGGTTCTGGTGCTGGTTCAAATGATTGGACATTAAATAACTTTTCTGTAGCTGCAGGTGTTGGCAATGATAGTTTAGAAGATACGCCGACCAACAATTTCTGCACTTGGAATCCTTTGATTGCTCAAACCACGTCATCGTCAAGCCTGACGAATGGCAATCTGGAGCAGAATACCACGCTTACGGGAACTGAGGTTTATGCTCTTGCGAATATGGCCATCCCGCAGTCTGGACAATGGTATGCTGAAATCAGCATTGTTGCGGCCAGCGGCGTGCAAACAACAACAACCGAGGTTGGTCTGGTAAGCGGCGATAGAGGTCACAACGGCGGGCGTCTCGATCAATGTCCGTCTAGCACGGTCTACCGGGCGGACGGCCAGAAGGGAATTGATGCGAGTTTTTCGGCATACGGGGCATCTTGGGGGAACGGCAACACAATAGGAATAGCCGTAGACAAGGACAGCGCAACGGTCGAGTTCTTCAAGGATGGCGCCTCGCAGGGCACAATCAGTAGTCTGGATGTTGCTGATGTGTTTCTTGGTGTGTGCCTGCGGCTGTTGGGCGGAACGGGATACGCCTATCTGAACGCCGGCCAGCGTCCATTCGCCTACACCCCGCCGAGTGGATATAAAGCATTAAACACTGCTAATTTACCAACACCAACTATCCTAAAACCTTCTCAATATATGAACATTGTTACTTGGACTGGTACTGGTGCTACCAGATCAATAACAGGTGTTGGGTTTCAACCTGATTTAGTTTGGTCAAAGTCAAGATCAAATGCAGAAACACATAAACTTGTTGATTCTACTCGTGGTGCTACTAAAGCATTATCATCAGCAACAACTGGTGATGAAGTAACAGAATCTGGTATTGCCTCTTTTGATTCTGATGGATTCACGATAGATGGTGCTACTGATACTGGTTATAACACAAATACTTATACTTATGTTGGATGGAATTGGAAGAAAGGTGTAACTCCTGGTTTTGATATCGTAACATATACAGGCAATGGATCAAACAGAACAATATCACATTCGTTGGGTGCTGTTCCACATTTTATGATTGTCAAGGCAAGAACAACAGCAAGCACAGATCAAGGTTGGGCAGTATATCATCGTAATCTTACTTCTGCTGTTTATTACTTGGTATTAAATACCACAGCAGCAGAAGCATCTGGTGCCACTGTATGGAATTCCACAGCACCTACAACATCTGAATTTTCTGTAGGGACAAGTGCTTTAACTAATACAAATAACGACACATACTTAGCATATCTTTGGACAGAGATTACAGGATTTAGCAGATTTGGAACATATACGGGAAATGGTTCTGCTGATGGTCCTTTTGTTTGGTGTGGGTTCAGGCCAAGGCTGGTTTTGATAAAGGAAGCAAGCTCGACAGGCTCGTGGGGGATGCTTGATTCTGCAAGATCACCGGTCAACCCAATAAATAACCAAAACCTGTGGGCTGATTTGGCTAATGCTACGGGAGCGGCCGCAGCCTACCTCGATATACTCAGTAATGGGTTTAAGATCAGAGACACAGATAGCGACAAAAACACATCCTCTCAAACCTACATTTTCGCCGCCTTCGCCGAGTGCCCGTTCAAATACAGTCTTGCCAGATAAAGGAAACTAAAATGATATTACTTAACGGTAAACCATATGCGATAGATACACCGTTCACAGGAACAGATGGTACACAATATCCTGCAAACTGGTATAGATTAGCATCACAACAACAAAGAACTGCAGTTGGTTTTACAGAAGTTCCTGATCCACCACCAATTGATGAACGATTCTATTATATCAATACAGATGGATCTGTAACACAAAAACCATTAAATCAGTGCCAAGATTATTACAAGAATCTATTAGCATCTGTTCGTTGGTCAAAAGAAACAATGGGTATTGTATATGGTAATCACATTTATTCAACAGATCAACAATCTCGTGTAAATTACTTGGGTGCCTTTATTCAAGCCTCATCTAATCCACAATTTACTGTTCAATGGAAAGCAATCAAGAATGATGACACAAATCAAAGTGAATTCGTAACACTAAATTCAACGGATGTTATTGCTATTGTCAATGGTGGCACAGATTACATTTCTAAATGCTTTGCTTATGAAGAAGTTCTTAGAACACAGATTGAACAAACAACAACATTAGAAGAAATGCTTGCTGTTGATATAAATACTGGATGGCCAGATAATAAATACTAAAGAATATATTTAAAAGGATAAAATAAAAAAATGCCAGCATTAGCCAACGAACAATTACAACAAGCAGAATGTAGATACTGGGTAGAAAGATTAGTGACATAAGCACAACAAGACATTGAGTCTCAAGGAACCATATCAGCAGGCAATGCAGAAGCATTACGTCAAGCAAATTTATTGGACGGATATTATGATAGATTTGTGGAAATAATGTCATCTTCTTCTGAAAAAATACCTTCAATAATAAACTCCAACATGAAAAAAATAAAAGATTGTCAATAATTGTATTAATAAATATGTAAAAATTTCCAGTTTTTAAGATGAAAGAAGTTATATAAATAAAATAAACAATCTAGAGGATTCAACTCAAAATGTCATTAGCTAACGTAGCATTAACAAACACTTTTGATGAGTGGAGAACCAGGACAAATCAGATCATAGTGTCTTTGGATCAAAATGACACTATAACAGCTTTGGCATTCGATAAAGCTAATTCAGCCAATATTGTCGCATCATCGGCATTCGATAAAGCTAATTCGGCCAATATTGTTGCATCATCGGCATTTCTAAAAGCTAATTCGGCCAATATTGTTGCATCATCGGCATTTCTAAAAGCTAACAATGCTCTAGCAAATACTACAGATATTACATTTTCTGGAAATTTAAAATATACAGGAAATGTCAATGTGTTTGCTATAATGACACATGCAAATGGAACAATAGGTGCTGCAAATACTGTATTATTTTCTAACGGTTTGAAAAATTATTGGTTTCCTATGCTAAAAATATATGATGTAAACGGAACACAAATTTATCCATAAAAGAAAATTATAGATGACTAGACCATTAAAAATAGATGATTCTACTACTCCAATTTCTTTGAAAGAGATGAGTGATTCCGATATGGATTATATCGCTCATCAAATTCTAACCGAATTCGTATCATCTAGTTCTGGAACTGGAACTCTATCAGTTAATCCTGCATCTAACACCGGATTAACGATCATAGGTACATTTTCTGATACATATAGACCCTATTCAGTCGGCGATCATCCTGTAGGTACAGAAATTACCACTTCAGATTATGTTTTTTATCAAGATTTACAATCTGTAGCAGAATCTCCAACAAGACCCTTAGAGTTCATTTCAGGAACTGGAATAAAAGAACAGATAGATGCAGACATAGAAACACATGAAATTACTAGAGCTTTGGGAAGACTTGTTGATAATGGTTTAGGATCCTATAGATTGGAAGTATCATCACCAACTGTTGGTGGTACATGGGTTCAGGAAGCGGAAATAAGAAACACAACAGCCGCTGGTTATAATAGCATATATCTATGGAGAAGAACTGATCAAACTGCACCAACAACAATAAGACCTCTAAAAATAAATTCTGGATCTCCTAGAGAAATGACAGATGCTGAAATAAAAACTCTCACATCTATTTTTAGAAATAATATAGTATCCACTGGTATCGGAAAATATGCTGTACAAACATCTGCTCCTACCCCAGGAACGTGGGTTCAAATGGGCGATGCATTTTCTGATACTAGACAACAAGTTGGGAATGTGGCATACACAGGAAATTATACTGGTAATTATCTTCCCACATTCACTGGATTTTATGCACCAGCATATGCTGGAACATATGCAGGAGCTTATGCTGGAGCTTATGCTGGTGGATATGCCAGATTTTATGGTGGTTTTCTGAATGGATATTATACAGGATACTATACTGGTTATTATACAGGATATTACACTGGATATTATTCTGGTCCTTCATATGCTGGCACATATACGGCAACCAGTTTTACGGGATATTATGCATCATCCTATACTGGAACATATGCTGGTTCTTATGCTGGCGGATATGCCAGATTTTATGGTGGTTTTCTGAATGGATATTACACTGGTTACTACACTGGTTACTATACAGGATACTACACAACAAATTATGCCGGAAATTATGCCACAGCAGGATATTCTGGAACATATACAGGTTATTATACAGGACTAACAGTTTTAGGAACAAGTGATACAGTATCAACAGTTTCACTATGGATAAGGACAGCATAAAAATGACAAGAGAAATTTTAGAACCAAGATGGGCAAATGATTCAAAAACAAAAGTGCATTGTGTTTTTAAGTATGATGATGGAAGAGTATTAAAAGCTATCGTTCAAGATACAGAAGAAGGTAATCCCGATTGGAAAGAAATCTTTGATACCTATAGTAACGAAGACATAGAAAACAACACAAAAAAATTCTTCGATAGAATTGAAGAAGATAGAAACAACCAAGTACAAAGAGATAAAGAACGTGCTGAGACTATGAAAAATGAAGCGATTTTCAACGCTAAATTGGAAGCATTTACTATTGAAGAAATTAGGAATTCTAAAAATACACAATTGAAATCTAAAATCAGAAGAGCAAAAAATCTTCTAGAAGTTTCGGCATATACGGCTTTACTATTAATGAAAGAAGAATCTGTCAATCCAGAGATACCAAAAGAAGAAGAAGTTAAGCCAAAAAGAAAATCGAGAAAAACTGCTGAATGAAAAAAGGTTTTGTTATTATAGCTTCTTTGAATAAGAAATTTCTTACTTCAGCCACATTCTGTGCAGAAAGTCTCAAATCATATTATCCAGAAGCAAATGTAACTCTTTTTACAGAAGATGCATGGATAGAAGATTATCTATACAATACTTTTGATAATGTTATTGGTGGTGCTCCACACAATAAAAGAGCTAAACTGTGGGCATTAGATAAAACACCATATGATCTTACTGTATATCTTGATGCTGATATGGAAGTTATGTCTGAAGAGGTGTCTACTATATTCGATAAAATCGATGATGAGACAGATATTCTTTTGACCAAGATTAGACCATACAATGCAAAAATAACAGAATTTCCAGGAGGTAAACTGACAGATCATTGTGGATTCTTTATGTATAGATCCAATCCAAAAACTATAGAGTTCATGAAACAGTGGTGGTCTTTATATCAAAAGCAACAATCTGGAGAATGGAAGTGGGATATATCATTGTATCCTGAATTGTTGAGACCGTGGGATCAATGGGCATATTGGTGGTTACAAAACAAAACAGAATATGCTATAAATAGAAAGTACTTTGATGAAGATGCTCGTTGGAATTTTGTCAACGGATATGTAAAAACAGAAGTAAACAAGCCTATCATAATATATCATCATACTGTGAGGTAAATATGGACGTTATTGAACGAGATTTGAATCCTGATCTTTTAGAAATTGTAGATGATTTTGCCGCTTGGTTTTTTGAGCAGGATATTTCGGCTATCAAACTGAAAGGTGAAAAAGATAGTAATGATTATTATACATCAGAAGACTATTTGAACTCTATTGACAAAGAAAAACATATTGGTTTTCCAGAAATAACATACGGTCAAGATTTGACGATGATCGAAAGCACTCCCAAACATTTTCGTGATAAGCTTATATCTTTTGATAGAGATTTGAACAGTTTCTTTGGTGCCAAGTTTTGTGCTGTCAAAATGTATTATCCAGAATCAGGATTTATGGGCTGGCACACAAACTGGAATTGTCCTGGCTACAATATACTTCTTTCTTATAACAAAGACGGAAACGGATATTTTAGATATAAAGATCCCATCACATCGAAAATCGTGACACAATATGACAAACAAGGTTGGCAAGCCAAAGTTGGATACTATGGTGAGAAAAAAGAGACTGACAAAATTATGTGGCATTGTGCCAGATCACACAGTCAAAGATTGACTTTTGGATATGTTATACCTGATCTGAATATGTGGCAGATGATGATTGATGATCTATAGTAGTACCATACATTTTAAGTTGACTTATTGGTAATTTTGGAGAGTAGTGAATTTTCTTAAACGATTCTCTACTCTCCACTAAATTATATACAAACCCATCTACCTGATAATATATACTCATTCCTATTGCAGCATCATACAGCTTCTTTGCTCCAAACGGTGTAAGGTAATATGCCTCCAAACACCCCTTACATTTCAACGTGACAATATCATTAACATATGGTAAAAGTAAATTTACGTTAGATAGGTCTACGTCATGCTCAAATATCCACGAATTTATTCCATTCTCTTTTATATGTTTCCATAGTGTAAAATGTGAATACCAAACTGCCATCTCTGTTGATGACAATGATTTAGATTCGGTTGTACCTAATGTTGGCTTTGTTCTGAAAAATTTTAATGGTTTATTAGGTAATATAGATGGAGTTACTGCTTCCCACACAAAAGGTGTAATTGATGTCACTCTTTCTATTTGTGGAATGGTAATATCAAGATATTTTCTTGATATCTCATTATCAGACATTCCTATTACGTAGCATCGTTCCAATATTTTTCAAATCCTTTATAATGTGCTTTCATAGTCGGACCATTAAATAGACATATCATACATTCTGGATAGTTGTATACGCCTTCACTATAACCAGCATACAATTTAAGAACTTCATTAGGCTCATCTAAACTATCTTGTCCATATAATCTTGAATATATCCACTCTCTGGGGAATGTTTGTTTATTTTCTACTTCGTTACCCAAGAACTTATCGTCACCAAAATATTTTATAATATTCCAGTCAACATCTTCTTGAAATTTGTCCCATATCCAATAATAATCCTCTGCTTTCCATACCATAACAGAAGAATTAAATGGTGTTTTATATTTTAATGTTGCATATGGATAATCTTTACCGGTATAAACATCGTCCCAATATGTATAGACACCAGTCAATTTATCATTGTACTGTAAAAGATCATCTATATTGTCTTGTATGACAACATCAAGATCAAAATATAAACAAGTACCTTTGAACATCCAAGATTTGAATAGACCTAATTTATTCCAGTATATTTCTAGGTTGTCTGATTTAGGAATCAATATAACATCGCAATCAAGATCAGTCGAATCATCTGTGTAGCAAACAAAATGGTGAGGAAATGTTAAATTCTTCTTCACCATTCTTTGTAATCTATGAACATATTCTGGTCCATATTTTTCACCCCACTTCACACATACTACATTTATCAAACAACACCTCCATCATATGTTCCAAATGCCATTTTCTTTTCACGACACCACCAGCAGTGTCTGCATGGTTCCTCATTATCTATCATATCTGGTGTTTCTCTAAGTCTTTCACATGAAATCGTAAGTGGATATATATGATCCATTAGATCAAAATCATGATAGCATTGTGCTATCCATCTTTTATCTACATTGACAAATGGTTGATACATCGGACCATGAAAATGAAATCTACTATTCTCTACCCATATTTTTTTATTTTTTTCTATATCTCTTTTCTCAATCCTCTTTCTTAAAAGATCATACTTTTCCATAATTTCATATGGTGGATTAGATGTTAAAGCATATATCCGCAGATCGAACATACCCAAATCTTGTAATCTGATTTGTTCATCGCGAAGTTCATCTTGAGTATAATTATACATTATAATCCTATCAAAAACCCTATCTGAAACATTGAAAAATTTTAGACGCATAAAATCAAAAATTTCTTGAGAAGTTAATTGTTTAAATTTTCCTTTGTTTGGTGTTATTCCAGTAAATACTTGAATGGTTGTATCTTTTTTATTTTCCAACTCCATTAAACTTAGCCATAATAGTAATGCAGAATCTGTTCCTCCAGAAAAACTCAACATTATTTTTTTATAATGTTTCCAGTCAAAATTGACAGTTCCATATTCATTTGTTATTATCATTCATATCCTCAAATATTTTTATACACTTCAAATATTGTCTCGGTTCAATTATTGATTTTATTTCTGGTAATGTTGAATATGCTAAAGGGAGCCATCCTATAGTGCATTTCGGATCATCTCTATAGAACCCTAATGAATTTAAAAAATTTGAATTTCTCTCAAACCAAGAGTTAAAATCTTTTGTATTTTTATCTGTTTCTTCTTTACCCCATCCTTTCGTTGATAAGAAAAAATTTGATCCTAAAAACATATAAGGTCTGATATTATCATCTCCTACATGATGATCAGAATCTGTCCAAATATCAATCAAATTTTTACCTCTCATAATGTATGAAAGATATATAGTATTATCTGTTTTTTTCAAAATAAAATTTGACATATCTTCTTCTTCTAGTCTTTCAATATTTCCACCATATACATCAAAAGTTGAAATAGACATACCATCATTTTTGTCATATCTATCTAGCTTTTCCCACATATGTATCAATTGATTAAATCTTTCTATAGCATCTTTAAATTTTTTTGTGCCACTAATAAAAAAATCATGGGGATTGTTAAGTTCTCCTCTATATGTTTCAAACCATACATGCATTCGATTGAAATCGTCTTGGGACATATTTTCGTGTGCAATGAAATTGAAATGCCCAGGTCTTTCCTTTTCACAAATAGATATTAAATGATTCAATTCTTCAGACATCTTTTTTTTATCTAAAGGGTTAGTACTAAATCCTACATACCTATCATTGTTCCAAGTACATTTGTTGACATAAATATCTTGATAAAGTATTTTCAACCATTTCAAAGAAGTTGAATTGTTTGCTAACACAAATGGAATATCATACTCATTGTCTTTTGTTATAGGATCGCAAAATGTTAGAATCAGATCGTGATACATTGAATGTTTATACCTTCAAATGGGGATCAAAATATGGTCCAGAATATGTTAATAGATTACACAATTCATTAAAAAAACACTGCCATACAGATTTCAAATTTCATTGTATAACTGACAATTCTACAGGTATTTATTCAAATATAGAAATAATAGATTATAACACTTTTCAACATACACCACTATTTACACTTGAAAAAGTTGAATTGATGTATAAAATCAATACTCATAATAATTTGATATTAGATTTAGATATACTTATACATAATGATATAACAGATTTATGTACTAGAAATATAGATAAACCAACATTCATATGGACTCACTGGACACCAGAATGGCATTGGGAAAAATTAGTTCCTAAAAAAACAGCATGTTTTGTAAATTCATCTTTTGTTAGATGGACTGGAAATTCTGCAAATTTTCTATGGGAGTATTATATCAACAATAAAGATTACTTAGACAAAGAATATCAATCGTGTGATAAATATCTATTCTATGAACATCATTTAAATGGCGATAGATTGGGTTTTTGGAAAGATAGTGATAAACATTTTTATAATTACAACGAACAAGGACCAAATCAATATCAATATAATCCAACTGCATCCTGTTGCCTTTTTAATACATCACATCTTATAAAAATGGGAAGAAAATGTTTTGAGTTATCAGAAACTCCAGATTGGGCAATAGATATATGGGAAAGTTATGATGAAGTTGAGTAAATATGCTAAAATGATAGAATGGTCACTGAAAACACACCCAAATTGTAAAATATTTGAGAGTCTGTCTCCCAATCAAATATCATCAAAACAATGGATGATAGATGAATTGAAAAAACATATATCAAACGACACCAACCATAAAATAGAAATTGTTGGCTCCTGGTATGGATTTCCTCTTATAGAATATTTGCAAGATAATATTGATATTGAAAAGATTGAATGTTGGGATATAGATAAAGAAGCTAGAATTATAACAAAACAATATATTAACATTTTCAATCATTCTAATATTCATATTTATGATAAAGATTATTGGAAACATCAAAGAAATGGGTCAGAATGTAATTTACTGATTAATAGTTCTTCTGAACACATGAATAATACATTTGCAGATATGAGCGTTATGCATAAAAAAAATAATTTTTATGTTAATAATCCTATAGTTGTCATACAATCTAACAATATGAAACATCTACCAGAACATATAAATTGTGTAGATAGCCAAGATGAACTTATAAACAAACATAAAATAAATAGAGTTCTATATTCTGGTGAAATTGATATTGTTGAATGGGAAGGCGTAAAAATAAAAAAATCTAATCATAAAAGATTCATGGTCATAGGGAAAATATGAAAAACTGTTTAGGAGATCATAATGAGTGTTGAATATATACGTTATATAGAAAAATTTAATGAGTGATTATTTCTAACTTTTCGTCTATATGTTTTTCTATTTTATCATTCTTCAGCCAAAACTTACCGTTGTCTAATAATAACTTTACCATATTTGATGACATATCATCCACTGCCACAACTTCCAAACCCGAAGGACGTATAGTCTTATTGACTCTATAATCCTCGTCTTTGAAATGTTTGTGTATAAATTCTTTGGAGGGTTTCTTAAAATCTTTTAGTTGATTTTGAAACTTAATTTCATGGTTTGTAATAGACCATCTTTGGAAATTAGGAGTATTGTAAAACGATATATGATTTTTCCAATTTAATGATTGTGACCATTTTACAGTTTTTTTGAGTTGAATGTCCATCCATTTTGTATTAAAGTATATCCACCAATACATATCAAATAAAGTTTTTATCTGTATAGGAGAATATGATATATACTCAAGCACAGCATCTAAAATTTCATTTTTATTTTCATCTCTGACATATTTCGCACTTGCTTTGGAATATAAATCTTTAGTTGTCCAATGATATATATTATTAATACTCATATCTAATAAATGATGTTTAGATAATAATAGGCCATGATCTGTACCATATACACCATCACCACAATCACCGGATACTCTTATTATATCTGGTAAATCATAATAGTCCTTATCGAATACACTATTAGTAGGTATGAATTTACCACGTATAAGTTTTTCATATAAAGAAGGAAATTCTCTAGCAGATTCGTTTGTATATCGAACGAATAATTCGCCGTCTTTCGGTTTAGTCTCCAACATACTCAATAAAACTGTAGTCGAATCTATTCCTCCACTCCATGAAACATGAATAGGTTTTTTAAGAGACCATAAACTATTTGCAGATTCATAACAACATTCTTCAAATGACATATCTGTATGATAATCTTCTGGTATAGGATCATATATATAATTATGAGTATTCATGTTTCCGGTTCTATCAAGAATTGTAGTTGTGATATTGCCTATATGAGCAATATGCATCATTTGAATAGAGTTCCATCTTTTTCTATTGAAGTCACGAGAATAAACAATTTTCATTTCATAAATGCTCCTATATTGTATTATTATTTAGGGAAAAAATGAATAATAAATGTTTACATATGTTTTCTGGTCTGTTTATTTCTGCTGATGGTCATGTTAGATTATGTTGTGTATCTATGGAATCTACATTTAATAAACAAATACATATAAATGATATTGAAAATCTACAAGAATATTTCAATTCCGAATATTATATCAGTTTGAGGAAAAAAAATTTTAATGAAATAGATATTTGCAATAGTTGTAAAATCAGAGAAATACGAAAACAAGTATCTATGAGAAATATGATGAACTCTTTATATGATCGACATAAAATATATCCATCCAACATAAACAATTGTATATTAGAACACTTAGATATATCCTTCAACAGTATGTGCAATCAACAATGTTTGATGTGTAATAGTGAGTGGAGTTCCAAATGGTACACTTTCGATAAAAAAAATACTAATACTAAATTTTTAAGAAAGCCAATAAAATATAATAATTGGGCATCTAAAAAAAATGTCGATAAAATAAAAAAAATACTCCCACAAATAAAACTCTTACAGATAAAAGGCGGAGAACCCTTAATACAAAAAGAAGTAGAAGATATTCTATTATATGTAAAAAACGAAAATCTGAAGTGTAACATACAAATAGTTTCTAATTTTCAGCACATATCAGATCAAATGTTTGATATAATATGTTTTATTAATAATATATCATTTAATATTAGTTTAGATTCTACAGGAGAGAGATATAATTGGATAAGAAGTGGTAATTGGTCAAAGACCACATATAATATTGAAAAGTATGTAAAAAATTGTAAATACCCTCCATCATTTGGTTATATTAATACCTTAAATAGATGGTCTACTAAATCTTTAATAGAAGATATAGATATAGTAGAAAAGTTTAATTCTAAAATAACAAAATATATGATAACAACGCCTTGGTATAATATCAAGTTGGCTACTGGTCCAAATTATGTATCTCCTATGTTGTTACCTAGAGAGGAAAGATTAGATATTATTTACAATTTTGAAAAAAAATTTGGGTTTATTTTAAGTGATTCCATTCAATATAAATCTTTAAGATTGTGTTTTTTAAAAAATGTATTATCTTTAGAAAATGAACAGGATAATATAAATGAAGAAACACTATCTATTTCTGACGATTGGAGCAATATAATAAACGGAATGCGAAAAAAATGATATATCCAAAATGCTATGATGGAATGATGTCTCCTTTTATAACATTTGAGGGATATTTACATCCATGCTGTCAAGTCAATTATTTCTCATCTATTAAAAACATATTATCAATAGATAATGAATATATTAAAAACCCTTTCAATGATGAAGATTTTTCTTTATATAAAAATAAATATTCTGAAATAATAGAAAGTAAAAAATGGAATCGTCTTATCAACAATTTATATAAAACTAGAATAAGAAAATGTTGGTCTGTTTGTTCTAGTAATGAAATGTTAATAAATTCTCCAATGGTAGAATACAGCAACGAAATTGAAAGAAATAATAATAATGTGAAAACTAAACATATTAATACAATACAAATAGAAACTTCAAACAGATGCACTCTTGGATGTCCTTACTGTTTAAGAAAAACACAACCACCAAGTGATATATTAAATAAATATGATATTTCTTTGGATATACTATACGATGTTTTTAAATATAAAAATTGGAATAGTGTGGTGGATTGTGGAAGTTATGGTGATCCGATATATTATAAAAAATATCATGAAATGTTATCACTTATTAATGAATGTGTTATAAAAAATTATAAAGTCAGTGTAGCTGCAACAGGAAAAAGTAACAAATGGTGGGATAAAACACACCATTTGTGGAAAGAATTGCAGGACTCGGGGATAAACGTGACTATACATTGGGGGATAGACGGATTAGAAAATACATCAAAAATTCATAGAATAAATCAAGATTGGAATGAAATAACGACAAATATGAAAATAGCATCAAAAAATGGCATTGAATGTTTTTGGAAATATATACCTATGAGTTTTAATGAACATCAAATATATGAAGCTAAGAAATTAGCTGAAGAATGGGGGGTTAAGTTTAAATTAACCCCATCTGATAGATTTTCTAAAAATGATAAAATGAAACCAAAAAACAAAAAATATTATTTTGATATTTTAGTCAATGGTAACATACACACTATTAATAAAGGCTGATTGAATGTTTGATTATATATACAGTGAAGAAAAACTACCTACAAAAATGGTCGTATGGGATTTGGGCAGACGATGTAATTTTGATTGCACATATTGCACCGGATGGATGCATTCAACAACTGCACCATTCAACACATTTGAAAGGTATAAAAAAACAGCCAAATTCATAGACGATTATTATTCAATATACTCTATGTTTCACAAAAAAGATTGGCGTATCGTAATATCATTTACTGGTGGAGAGCCAGCAGTAAATCCAGCATTTTTTCAACTACTTCCATACATGAGAGAAAATTACCCCTACATGGAATTGAACTTGACTACCAATGGAACTTGGAATGAAAGAAAGGGTAAAGAACTACTCAAATACCTTGACTCTATAACTGTTTCATATCATTGCGAAGGAACACCAAAACAAAAAGAACTCATTCGTCACAATCTCTTATGGGTACACAAAAACATCAAGAATCAAAATCGACTCAAAGTAAATGTCATGATGCATATGGATTATTGGGACGAATGTGTTGATCTTATTGAAAATTTTCTCAAACCAAATGGAATAAATTACATCCCTAGAATCATAGGTGATGATGGTAAATTCAGAACTGAGTGGTTCAAAGATGTTGATGGAGAAATGAGAAGAACATCACACATCTACACAAAAGAGCAACAAGACTATTTGAAAAACCATTGGACAAATAAAAATAAGAAAGTCGGTGGATCGGAAGTTAAAGCAACATCAACAGATGGTCTAGCTAGAAAAATGGGCCGAATGTGTTGTGGTGGTAGATGTATGACAGTTGGTTCTGCAAATAAACAAGAAGACACAATGTTCATTGAACAGTCTAATTTTGAAGGATGGAACTGTATGGTAAACTGGTTTTTTCTTCATATTGAAGAAGATAAGGATGCTGTGTATCACCATCAAACCTGTATGGCAAAATTAGATGATTCACCAGAAGTACATTACGGTCCTATGATAGAACATATTAAATTTAATGGTAATAAAGGACCGATATGCAATCTATCTACATCAGATAAGTATATAGAGTGGTTAGAAAATAAAGTCAAACAAGAAAATAAATTACCAACGGTTGTTTGTCCAAATACTCATTGTGGTTGTGGCATATGTGTTCCGAAGGCAAAAGATAAATCTAAGTTTGATGAAATAGTATCAAAATATATAATACAATAAGGAACTCGTTATGGGTAAAAAATTATTATTTGTAAATTTGAGTAAAAATTCGCATCTCATTAATTTAACTGCGGCAGAAGCGGAAAGATATGGTCATTCTGTATATAATCTTATGGATTTTCCCAAGCCTACACACAGAACTTTAAAACACGTAGAATATTGTCGTCCAAATATTAATGATTATAAACAAGTTATTAATAGATTGGTAAGTAGACATCAAATCGATTATGTCCTCACACAATGTGATAACTTGTATCCTTTACTAGATTCGCTTGATGAAAACATTAAAGTTATTCCAACAATTACCAAATGTAAAGTTAATGAATTGACTGATAAGCAGAAATTTTATAACTTCTGTTTAAGGCATGGTGTGCCGCAACCTCATTCTATAGTTGCAAATTCAATTGATGAAATTATGTCTGAATTTCATGGTGAAATATTTGTTAAACCAACAAATGGTGCAGACGGGACTGTAAGACTTTACATGACTGAAGAAAAATATTCACAATTTGATTATATGAAATATAAAAATCCAAAACAATTTATTGACTTGATGGAAAAATATAATGCAATAGATGATTTTTTAGATGTCCAGAAAAATGGCAGAGAAATGAAGGTCGGAAAAGGACTATCAGGGATCAGAGGCAAGCACATGGTTCAAGAATGTGTAGATAGCCGTAATCATTTTGCTCTAAACACAATAGTTGCTGACAACCAAATAAAATTTACTGTTATTCAAAAAACTCAACTTCCTCGTGATATAGGTATATATTTTTTATCATACCCACACACAGAACAATATATTATAGATAAAAGACTAGATAACTATGGGACAGTTAAAAACATTTTGGGAAAAAATATATTTAAACAAGCCATTGAACAAATGTATAGAATAATAAATTCTGCTGGTATGAAACTTGGAATCTTTAGTGTTTCTATGGTTTCTATGGAATCTGGACAAATTTATTTGTTTGATCCGCATCTGAGAATTGGTGGCGGAATGGCTAGAGAGATTAAAACAGACTCGAATGAAAAGAAAGATGAATATTTCAGAAGAACATTGTTTAAGGACATAGAAATACATTCAATTTGGGAGTATGTATAATAATGAACACTGGTTGGGAAAGAGAATTTATAGAGAATAAATCAGAATACTTTTCTTTGTTTGAGGATGTTTTATCTCAAAAACAAGAGGCCGACACCAGTTTCTTAGATGAATCTTTATGTAAATTAATGGGTAGAAAATATTCAGTGTCTGTTGCAAATGGAACAGACGCATTATTTTTTATATTAACTTCATTGGGAATCAAAACTGGAGATGAAGTTTTAGTTAGCAATTTTTCTTGGATTTCAAGTGCTTCATGTGTTTCTATGGTAGGAGCAACACCAGTATTTTGTGATGTTGATATAAACACATACCACATATCACTTGATAGTATTAAAAAAATGGTTTCAAGTAAAACTAAGGCAATTGTATATCCACATCTTTTTGGTAATATGTCTGACACAAAACCTATTATAGATTTCTGTAACGAAAATAATATTCATTTTGTTGAAGACGCTTGTCAAGCAATAGGAACTAGTTATCAAGGAATCAAGGCAGGAACTTTAGGGGTTGCAAGTGCTTTGAGTTTTAATTCAAATAAAAATATTGCAGGTATTGCTGGTGGTGGTGCAATTTTGACTGATGATGAAAACATATTTAAAATCGCATCAAAATTAAGAGTTCATGGTAAAGGAGATTTTTTGGGATATAACTCAAAAATGTTGTTATTGAATGCTAAAGTTATCGATCACAGACTAAAAAATATTAATAAATGGCAGTATATAAGACAAACTAATGCCAAAATATATAACGACGCATTAAAAGATTTACCACTTACAATACACAACAATTCTCTTGTAGAACACAACTATCACAAATATGTAGTTCGTTTTGAAGATAAAAAAACTAGAGATAGAATACAAAAAATAATAAATGCTACAGTCCATTATGAATGTCCTATTTCAGAATTGCCCATGTATAAAAATATACATCATAGAAAAGATGATATAGATAATAGTAGATTGATATGTGATACAATTTTAACATTGCCGTTAAATCATTTCACAGAAGTAAAGGACATATTTAAGACTATTGAAATATTATGGAATAATGTTTGAATAATGATATTACAAACAAATTTTGATACAATAAAACCATTATGGCAAGATATAGAAATGTGGGGTAACTATCCGGTAAAACCAGTGAGTTCTATGAAATTCTATGATGGTAAAGAATACTTTGGTGGTAATGATATGTCTGTTTATGATGTATCATTATCACAACCTAAATTTTATGCTTACTATGTAAAAAATACAATAGCAGGGTGTATATCATACCATCTTATAGACAATACGATACGATCTCGTGGTATATTTGTTATTAAAGATTATAGAGGTCAGAAAATATCAGAGAAATTGCTAAGTCACGTTATAGAAGATTGTAAGCAAACAAGACCAGAATCTTTTATTTGGGTTATGGCCGGACCAAATTCTATGAGAGTTCATAGTAAATTTGGATTTGAACAAGTTACCAAACAGTTTACAGATATTTTACCGGACAATAATAAGACAATGCACAACAATTGCTATATGAGATTAATACTATGACCGATAAATGTTTGCATATGTGGTCAGGATTACATATTACACCAGAGGGATATATACACCTCTGTGGAATATCAAAAGAACAAGTTCTAGGTTTCAAACCACCACATATAGATGATATTGAAAAGCTACAAGATTTTTTCAATTCTGAATATTTTATAAATTACAGAAATATAAAAGTGAAAGACAATAAGTTCTGTATTGCGTGTATTAAAAGAGAATCTTCACAAATCAAATCTCTAAGAGAAATGATGCCAAGAAAGTATGAAAAAAACAATGTAAATACGAATAATCGCTATAACGAATGTGTGATAGAACATCTGGATGTGTGTTTCAACAATCTATGCAATCAACAGTGTCTTATGTGTAAAAGTGAATGTAGTTCTAAATGGTATATGTACGACAAGAAAAACGAATCATCTCAATTCAAAAGAAATCCTATAAAATATAAAAAATGGTCTACACCAGACAACATGAGAAAGATAATAGAAATATTACCTCAATTAAAAATTCTACAAATAAAAGGTGGCGAACCGTTAATACAAGAAGAAGTTAAACAGACATTATTACACATCATAGATAAAAATTTGAATATCAATGTTGAGTTTCTTACGAATTTTCAAGAACTATCTGAAGAAATGGTGGAAATTCTACATAATTTAAAAAAGTTATCTCTAAGAATAAGTCTTGATTCGTCTGGAAATATGTATAATTGGACTCGTGGTGGGAATTGGGATAAGACAGTTAAAAACATAGAAATTTTTATGAAAAGTTGTAAAAATAATATAGAGCTTGGATATACTAATACATTAAACAGATGGTCTTATAAAAACTTAGTCGATGATATAAAAATAGTAGAAAAAATAAATAGTAGATTCTGTGAAGGACACAATAATTATAATATACTGCATGTAATAGGACCGAAATATAGTTCACCATTTGCAGCACCGTTGGACGAAAGATTGGATTTCATATTAAAGTTTGAAAAAGAATTTGGATTCATAACAAAAGATTCTATAGTTTATAAATCTTTAAAATTGAATCATTTATTTAATATCGTATCTTTGGAAAATGATCCTTTGAATTTGGATGATGATCTATCTAGGATGTCTGATGACTGGGAAAAGGAAATAAATAATATAAGAACTATTGATAAAAAGAATTATAAATACTAACATAAGAATAATCCAGGAACAATTAAATGGCTATACCAACAACCAGAGAACAACATAAAGATTGGTGTCTTCGCCAACTTGGTCATCCTGTTCTTGAAATCAATGTAGATGATGACCAAGTTGATGATGCCGTGGATTCATCCCTCCAATACTTCCAAGACTTTCATTTTGATGCTGTTGAAAGATGGTATCTCAAACATCAAGTTACCGCAGAAAATATTGCTAATCAATATATTCCCATCACAGAAAATATAATTGGTGTAACCAGAATATTTCCTCTGGGTTCCACCAATGCTTCTGTAAATATGTTCGATCTAAGATATCAGCTTAGACTTCATGAACTGTATGATTTCACATCCACTTCATATGTCAATTATGTTTTGACAATGCAGCATATCAGAACACTGGATATGTTGTTCTCTGGTGAACAACCAATCAGATTCAATAGACATTCAAATAAACTGTATATCGATTGGGACTGGAATAATGATGTTGAAGCTGGCGAGTATATCATCATTGAAGGATATATCATATTAGATCCAAGCACATATACAGATGTGTGGAACGATAGAATGCTCAAAAGATTGACCACTGCACTTATCAAAAAACAGTGGGGAAATAATATGAAGAAATTTCAAGGTATGCAGTTACCTGGTGGTATTCAAATGAATGGTCAACAAATCTATAATGAAGCAGTTCAAGAAATTCAAGAGATAGAGCAGTTAATTCGTGATACCAATGAAGAGCCTCCAAAATTTATAATGGGGGCCTTGACACCACTTATTATGTGTACTAGTATAGGTGATTATTCTTTGTGGGAGATTCTGAAATATGGTGCAGAAATATGGAATTATATATCTATGGTTTGATAAAAAACGCAAGATGTATTATGTAGGATGTCATTGGGGAACATTAGATGATGGTTACATTTGTTCATCATCACGAATGAGACGGGCTTATAAGAGAAGGCCGAAAGATTTCAAAAGAAGAATATTGAAATCAAATATCTCAAGGGAATCTTTATTATCCGAAGAACACAATTGGCTCCAACTGATAAATGATGAAGAACTCGGAATTAGATATTATAATTTATCCAAAAAACAGTTTGGACATTGGTCTGTTGATAATGAAGATAGATTGACGGTTAGAGAAAAAATTTCCGATGCAATAAAAAAATTACATAAAGACCCAGAATATAAGAAAAAGTATTCAGAAGGCAGAAAGAAAATGCCTCCACAAACACCAGAACAAATTTCTAAAAGAGCCAAATCTAACACAGGCAAGAAAAGAACAGATGAGACCAAACAAAAAATGCGAGAATCTTGGTCCGATGAACGAAGAAATAAAGCAAGTGATTTGATTTCTGGAAAAAACAATTATTTCTATGGTAAGAGACTTACTGGTGATAAAAATGGTTTTTATGGAAAGCAGCACGATCCTGAATTGAAAAAGAAAATGAACGCCAAAACAAGTGCTACAATGAAAGGCAGACCACCAAATAATGCTGAGTGGATGAGAGGAACTTTCTGGTGGAACAATGGGAAGATAAATAAAAGAAGTAAAGATTGTCCTGGTAAGGATTGGACAAGAGGAAAAGTAAAAGGATAATCACTTGGCCGTATCCCATTATTTCAACAACTACGCAGCAACAAAGATCAATGAAATAAGACTCTATGAAGATGTAATCGTAGAGTCAATAAAAATTATGGGACACGATATTTGGTATCTACCTCGTGAAGACTTTGATGAAAATGATCCAATCTTTGGTGAAAATATACACTCAAGATTTGAACGTGCATATCAAATGGAAGTATATCTTTCGAATATCGATGGA
>Ga0208161_1000434_pt1 | contig 23886 bp, 31 predicted proteins | sample CB_VirMetaG_3_FD_184538 | JGI IMG/M metagenome (GOLD analysis project Ga0208161, IMG submission 184538) | Freshwater to marine saline gradient viral communities from Chesapeake Bay - CB_1508_1S Viral MetaG (SPAdes) (version 4) | ecosystem: Environmental > Aquatic > Marine > Coastal | place: USA...
TACACACTTAAAGTAGGATCACCTTCTGTAGATATTACTGACGCCACAGCCCTTGCAATTGTAAGCCAATACCGAGCTATGTATTTTAATGTTGCTAGACTTTGGCATACATTCAAAGACTTTTTATATACTATGTGTGTTCCTTCAAAGTCCACTTGCTATCCATACGGTCCATTAATTATTAAACATCAAGCCATCGAGCTGCCAAACGGTATGCATTTGCAATACCCCAAATTAAATTTTGCAGGCGGTCAACATAATTATGATTCAGGCAAAGGATTTATCAAAACGTACGGGGCTCGTGTAACGGAGAACGTAGTCCAGGCACTTGCACGTATTGTAATTATTGAACAAATGTTAGCAGTACACGCACTCCCTGAAGTATCCGTAGTATTGCAAGTACACGACGAAATTGTATGTATTGGCTCAAATGTTGATCCAGACAAGACACTTAACAAAATTCTAAGTATAATGAAAACACCCCCTGCTTGGTGTTCTGATTTACCACTGGATGCTGAAGGGGGTTATAGTCAACAGTATGACAAATGAGCAATCTAGTTTTAACAAGAAGAAAAGGGGACGCAGTTGTAATATACAAAGATAATGAGTTTCTTTGTAAAGTTACTGTTACTGCATTAGGCCCTAAACAAAGTAAACTAGCTTTTGAAGCTACCCCAGATATACATATTGACAGAGAGGAAATATATAATTCAAAACAAGAAAATCCATAATAATATAGGAGTTAGATATGGAATTAGTATTTTTAAAAGCTAAACAACGCTTAGCAAAACATTTTACTGAAGAAGGTGTCACACCTTATCCCTTAATAAAAAACTTTACTTCAGTACATAAACAAATAACTAAAGACACAAAAAAATTATTTACTGAACTTACAACAGCAGCAGATGCTGGCATGTGTTTACACAAAGGTCTTTTAAAACGCCCACTTAAACACGAACCAAGAGCTTTAATGACAGATCGTATTGCAGCTACAGATTTGTTAGTTTTAGACTTTGACGACATACACGCAACTATTCCTAAAAAATCTGAGTTAAATACTCAAGATTTAGAATTACTAGCTGAACAACTTATTCAACAATTACCTAATGAGTTTCACAATGTAAGCTATATTGCACAAGCTAGTGCTTCATTAGGTTTTAAAAAAGATAAAATATCTATGCATATCTTTTTTATACTTGAACACGCAGGCCACCCAAAAGTATTAAAAGAACTTCTTAAATTATTAAATTATGAAACAGATAAACTTGCAGCTGAGTTAACTTTGTCAGCAAACGGTCAAAGTTTATCTTACAGACTTGATCCAGGAGTCGCTGACAATTCTAAAATTATTTATCTTGCGCCCCCCACATTTGCTAAAGAAGTACACAACCCAATTCCTGGACTTAGATTTATTCACGCCAAACGTGATTTAGAAACGTTAGATCTTTCTACTTTGCTTACTACAGTAAATCCTGAACGCGTTCATAATGTAGGAGTTCAAATAAAAGATAATTTAAGAAAAAAATTAAACCTTCCTAAAAAAGCTATAAAAACTACAACAGTTAATGTAGCTGGCGAACCTCACGAAGTATTACAAAACCCAGATAAAATGACTATTGAAATAAGTCGAGTAGCTGAACCTTATGTTAATTGTAATGTTAACGGGGGCGATAGTGGTGCATATTATTTTGTATTAACTAACCCGCATTATATGTATAACTTTAAAGGTGAACCTATTTGGGAAATACAAAAAGCTGACCCAGATTTTTATAAAAATATATTTGAAACTTTTGCAGATAAAATTGATAAAGATCAAAAATTAAAACCTTTAGCTCTTCGAGATTTTTATACTGACACTTACTATAACGGAGTATTTGATGAAACAATTCAACAATTTACAGAAGACTACCCTCTTACGCCAACTAATAAACAATCCATTGATGACTTTCTTAGGTCTCACAATCGCCCTTCCTTGGATTTTATTCCAGATGCTCGCGTTGTTTTTGATCCAAGTTCTGATAAAGGTATTGAACTTGACCAAGCACCCTACTACGTAAATCTTTATAGAAAAACTTCTTACATGTTACAACAAGAAGAACATGTACCTGAACTAGAATATGGGACAGCAGAGAAAATAAAAATTCTAACTCCTCTTGTATACACTCTGTTGTCTCATGTTCTTGGTAACGGTAAAACTGAGTTAGAACATTTTGTCAATTGGCTTGCATACATTTATCAAAACAAACGCAAAACAATGACAGCATGGATATTTACGGGCGTACCAGGCACTGGTAAAGGGTTGTTTATTTATAAAGTTTTAAAACCTTTGTTTGGTGATTCCCAAGCCCCTATGCGTTCTTTAGAAAATATAGAAGAACAGTTTAATTTATATATGAGAACTGCTTTATTTTTAATAGTTGATGAATTTCGTATGAGTGATGCAGGTAGTATTGGTAAAATGGCTGATAAACTTAAACATCAAATAACTGAACCTAGTTTAACCATACGTGCAATGCGTACTAATCAAATAGAATTACCTTCATTTACTAACTTTATATTTTTAACTAATCGAGGAGATGCTGTAAAAATAGAAGATGGCGATCGTAGATACAACGTAGCTCCTCGTCAAGAAACTAAAATAGAAATACAGCACCCAGAACTTTTACAAAATGTTAATAATATAGAAAAAGAACTTTATATATTTGCAGGCGTTTTAAATAAATTCAAAGTTGATCAACGTATGGCACATACAGCTTTAGAAAACGAAGCTAAATCTAAAATGAAAGAAATATCTATGTCTGTTCTTGAAGAGTTTGCTTTTGCTATTCGCCAAAGAAATTTAATTTATTTTTCAGAACTTTTAGAAATTCCACTTACTAATACTTTTGATGCGGGTGGGATAAGCACTGCACAACGTTACGTAAAAGATTGGATTGCAAAAGCTGGAAACGAAACTTGTATACCTATGTCTCATTTTAAATTAGTTTATGATGTATTAACTGATACACGAAATAAACTATCTCAACGAGACTTTACAAAAGCTATGTCACGATTAAATGTTACAACTTCTGTTAAACGTATAAATGATAAAACAGCAAGAGGGGTTGTATTAACTTGGAAATTAGACAATAATGTTAAACAAGAATTAATTGATACTCATTTTGAAGATCGAGATAAGCAACTACTAAAAGGAATTAGCTAAAAGCTACAAACTATGACTAAGCTTGTACAAAACAAGCGTCCAGATCTAATTAATGTAATAGAACTGGGCACACCAAAGGAGTTGGGTTTAATACCTACCTGGTCGCATTCCGCTTTAAAAACTTACGAAACCTGCGCATACCGTTCTTACATCTCTAAAGTTAAAAAAGTACAAGAAGAGTTTGGACCAGCCGCGCAACGAGGTACTGACATACACGAACAAGCCGAGCTTTATGTAAACGGCGAACTCGGTGAAATGCCAGACACCCTTAAAAAATTCCAATCACAATTTGAAGAACTTCGTGAATTTTTCATAGATGCAAAAGTAGAACTAGAAGGTGAATGGGGGTTCACTATTGAATGGGAACCTTGTGGTTGGATGGCTCCTAATGTTTGGGGTAGAATCAAACTAGATGCAATAGTACATGAAACAGAAACCTCAGCGCGAGTTATTGACTATAAAACAGGCAAACGCTTTGGTAATGAGATAAGCCATTCACAGCAAGCTCTAACTTATGCAATTGGAAGTTTTATGAGATATCCAGATTTAGAAATTGCAAAAACAGAACTTTGGTATTTAGATCATGGTGAAACTAGCGAGCAAGTGTATACAAGAGATCAAGCTTTAGCGTTTATGCCAAACCTACAGCAGCGGGCTATTGATATGACAACAGCTACAAAGTTTCCCCCCAATCCTTCCAAAGACAATTGCAAATGGTGTTCATTTAAAAATGGTGAATATCCTATTTGCGAATGGGGTCTTAAATAGTATAATAACTATTTACGACGAAACATTAACAACGGAAAACGAATGATGAATAATATACTTGCGCCTTACGCGCACCAATCTAAAACCACTAACTTTATTCTATCTCACCCACGCTGTCTTATTACATCCGATCCCGGCACTGGTAAAACTAGAGCAGTTCTTGACGCTATTACAAACCTTCCAGGTAAAACACTTGTACTTGCGCCGTTATCTATACTTGAAGCAGCATGGGTTGATGACATTAAAAAGTTTCAACCTAATATAAAATTTGGAGTTGCATATGCTAAAAACCGTAAAAAAATATTTACCGACACTTCGCACGAGATGGTTATTACTAACTTCGAGGCTGTCAATTTCTTATATAAAAACCCACACTTACTTAAGGGATTCACTACAATCGTTATTGACGAATTCACCGCTTTTAAAAACAAAGATTCGCAACGATCTAAAAGTATCAGAAATTTTATCTCATTGTTTACTTATAGGATTGCCATGTCTGGTACTCCTAATAGTAATTCTATTCTAGACCTTTGGCACCCAGTGTTGCTCGTAGATGATGGTGATCACCTCGGGCAACGCTTTTATTCTTACCGCAACCAAGTTTGCACGCCTAAATTCAATGGCTTTGCTAACGAATGGGTTGACAAGCCAGGTATTGAACAAGCAGTTGCGGCTCGACTTAGTGATATAACTATTCGCTACAAACTAGAAGACTGTATTGACTTACCTGAAAATATTATAAGAACTGTACGAACTAATCTAAGTCCTGAAGTCCAACGTATGTACAATGACTTCAGCAAAGATTCTGTTTTGTATACCAAAATGGGCACCATCAATGCTGTACACGCAGGGGCCCGAGTTAAAAAGTTATTACAAATCATCTCAGGCGGAGTATATGACGAAGATGGCTTAGTTCAATATCTTCATCAAGAACGCTATGACATTGTTATGGATCTTGTATCCGAACGTAAACATTCTATTGTTGCATTCAATTGGAGGCATGAACGAGATGCGTTAATTGAATTAGCAACTAAACAAAAAATATCTTACGAAGTTATTGATGGCAGCGTACCTGCTGAAAAACGTAAAGACATTGTACAAAGATTCCAGGCTGGTCATATTCGTGTACTGTTTTGTCATCCACAATCCGCAGGCCATGGTCTTACGTTAACAAAAGCTACCACAGCCATATGGTGTTCACCAACTTACAATGCTGAGCACTTTCAACAATTTAATAGACGTATACACCGCGCTAGTCAAACACAAAAAACCGAAACAATTCTTATTGCTGCTAGAAATACGTGGGAAGAAGAAGTATATAAAAAACTAAATGGAAAATTAGGAAAAATGGAAAACCTACTTCATATTCTCACGGAGCTTAATAATGAATAGACGTTTATTAAAATTATTTGATGAAGTTATAGATGGAACACTTGATGATTTAACAAAACGCCCACCTAAAATTGTAGCTTTAGCTTTACTCATGATGACCGTTGAACATCTTTTAGAAATTGATAAACAAAAATACAAAGATGGAAACGTACGAAGTTTATTAGAAGATGCCTGCAAGGAGGCTTTAAATATAACAGACGGAATCTACCTTGAAATTCCATCTAACCACAAGGAGACCATACATTGACTATTGATGAGATGTTAAATGAGTTAACAAACGTTCGCCAGCAGCTGGTGACATTGTTGGATCAAGAAAAAGAATTAAAGCGTACTAAAGATATGCTAGAAACACAAATCGCTACCAGCCTTAAAGAACAAGGAATTGATCGAGTTGGTAACGACCAGTGTACTGTTTCCATTAAACAGGAAATAGTTCCTACTGTAGAAGACTGGGATGCATTGCATCGGCACATATTGGAAACACAACAATTTGAGCTGCTGCAAAAACGTATGTCAGCTACTGCTTATAGGGAGTTGTTACAAATGGGACAGGCCGTTCCAGGTGTAACATCAACAGAGTTGACCCGAGTTAATTTCAGGTCAAAGTAATATAAACAATATCGACGAAAAAAGGAGAACGTTCTATGAGTGATATTGCACTAGTAAGCGATAAGGTCCCAGCACACGTACAAGCGGGTGCAGGGTTAGGTAACGAAAATGTATCTGCAGAACATCTGCAAACACCAAGGGTTAAACAGCTTCAACAGCTTAGCAACGAAGTTGATGAAAACCATAGTGAATACATTAACGGATCTAAACCCGGTGATTTTGTCAACACAATAACCAGAGAAAACTACGGTAAAGATATTTACGTTATTAACGTTAAGTTTACCGAAGAATTCGTAGCCTGGAAAAAACGTGAGAAAGGTGGTGGTTTAGCAGGTAGTTTTGCTACTGAAAAAGACGCTATCGATAGCCTCACATCACAAGGTTTGAACCCTGATGACTATGACATCACTCAAACCCAATCGCATCTTTTAATTCAAAAGAATGCAAAAACTGGTAAATTGGATACTCCATTTATCTTTGATTGCTCATCTTCTAAGTTGAGAGTTTCAAGAGAATGGAATACTCAAATTGCTCGTCTTGGTGGAGACCGTTTTTCATCTCTATGGAAAATGTCTTCTTCACAAACTCAAAACAGAGCTGGTCAAAAGTTCTACAACATTGCAGTTGAGAACGTAGGCTGGACTACCGAAGAAGATTACGAAAACGCTAAAAAAGTTTTTGAAAGCGTTTCTAAGTAATTATCTTACTTACACGGTGCGACATATACTGTCGCATCGTGTATACTCTTTATATGTATCTTGAACAACCTTGCGAAATTTGCGAGCACCCTAGGTATAAATGTAAGTGTGATAACAATCCTGGATGGTATTGGGACCACATAAATAAAACATTCTATAGATGGTATGATTTAATGCTGCTATATAAAGAACGTGAAAGAAAAGGACTTCATCAACAAAATCCACAAAAAGCTTCCTAAAGAAATTTATAAGTGGAAAATCAACGACCCGTATCACGGCGGTGTGCCTGACACTTTCTATTCTGGCCCAAAAGGGTTTGCATTTATTGAATATAAATACAAACAAAAACTCCCCGCCCGTGGTTCGTCAAAAATAACCATCGACCTTTCTCCCCAACAACGCGCCTGGCTTCAGCAACAGTATGACCACAATTTGCCTGTGTATTACGTACTAGGATCCCCGGGCCATGTTGTTGTAAGCCAAGACTTTCAAAAAGAATTTTTTACTTTAGATGAGTATCTAAGGCATGCCTGCAGTTTTGATCAATTTATAGACAAATTAGTAAACATATGTTTAGAATAAGGAAGTAAATATGGACTTTGACCCAGTAAACAAGCCAATGCACTATAACCAAGGCGGCATAGAATGCATTGACGCAATACGAGCAAGTATGACTGATGAACAATTTGCAGCGTACTGTAAGGGAAACATTATGAAATACCTTTGGCGTTACGAAAATAAAAATAAAAAACAGGATTTGCTTAAAGCAGAATGGTACTTGCGGCGTCTAATAAATTCCGTAAGTGATAATGATGAATAGTGAAGGATCTTTTTTTACAAACCTAACAAAAACTCTTGGGTGTTGTTCAAGCCTTGCAGATTGTCCCTGCATTGGCGTTTGTTCAACAACCCAGTGGGGAGATGACAGGTGTAAGGGGTGTGGAAGAACCGCAACTGAGGTAAAAGATTGGGGAACTTACTCAACCGTTGAGAAAAAACTCATAAATTTACGAAATGCGGCAGAAAAATACCCCATAAGACAGGTAAAAAGGCAAAATCGCGTTAGACGCACACAGAAGCCCGTGGCTGCATTTTCGTAGTTCCGATACCTAACACCTTACCCACCTTAAGAAAACGCAACCAGCGCGTTCTCAAGAGGTCATTTTTTCTTAGATCCGATTTTTTTAAGGGTTTTTGCCAGTCTGGCACGTTTTTTAGTAGTTTCTGAGTATTTACTACCTTTTTTTAAAACTTCAGTAGCAAATTGAGATACGGACATCTTTTTTCTTTTAGCTTGAGCAGTAAAAGCCCCAGGTTTTTTAATAGCTTTTTGAATCCACTTCTTATCTTTTTTAGCCATCTAGCATTTCCAACGTCTTCTTGCTTGTCTAAGTCTTGAATTTGGATTCTTTGCTGCTTTTGGGAATTGTTTCATTTGCCCAGCAGATCTAGCACAAAAAGACTTTCTCCTTTTTGCTGCTTTACTACCAGGTTTAACTTTGCCTGTTACAGCAGTTTTTAATTTTGAACCAGGATTTAACCTGCGATAAGCTTTTACACCCGCAGCAGTCATACCAGCACCAGATTTCGTAGAACGAAAGTTCTTTTTATTTCTTGCGGGCATCTTACCTTTACTTGCGGCCATTTGTTTTCCTTTTCGCTATAGTTCTAACTCTAGTTGGCTTGCCACCCACACCTTGGGCTTTAGCTCGTTTACGTTTTACAGCGCTCCGTTTCTGTGATGCAGTCATACTCGCAGCTTTCGCTTTCGGTACACATTTTGGATATCCTTTGCTTTTAGTAGAAGCTTTTTTTCTTCCACAAGGTGCATACCCACCACCTTTCTTTTTTCTACCTATATCAACCCACTCTTCGTTAAACCATTTGGTGAGTCCACCGGTTGGCTTAGCCACTATCTGTAGCCCCCACCTCTTTGTTTGTAAGTTTTAGTTAACCAACCTGAAGCATATGCAGAAGGCCAAACTTTAAACTTACGTTTAGCTTCCGCTTTTACGCGTGCATACAACTCTGGTTTAGTAGGAGTAGGCCCTTTCTTTGTAGTTTTTTTCTTAGTATTAGCCATTACTTTTTTTTCACTCTACCACGTTTTTTAGGTGTGGGTTTGTAAACTTTTTTAAAAAGCTTGCTGTAGCTTTTTCTCATAAAGTCATCTATTTTTTTAAAAAATTTTTTAATCATCAGGTAAGTCTATCATAAAAACAGCGGCTAATAAGCCCAAAGCCACTATTAAAGTTGTTATTAAACTAGCCACGGCGCCTCCTTGACGTTTTAGTTCTAGGAAAAGAACGGTTAGATTTATGTGATTCCATGCGTATATTTTTTACGCTGGCGTTTAAAGGGTTATTATCTTTGTGTGCTACGTCTTTACCATCCCCTTTTCTTGCTTTACCAGCACGCTCCATAATACGCCTAGACTTATTACGTCCAGCTCTACGTTTCTTTTGTTTTGGAGAGGAATGATAATTATCGTATTCGCTACGATAGTTTCTAGCCATTTTTTTCTTTGAATTTTTTATGGGCTTCTTTAAGCGTATCCCCCATAAGCATTCTACGTTTCATAAAACTTTTGTGTTCTTGGCTAGTGCCTTTAGTGTGCTTCTTTAAAGCGGTCTCTTGTCTTTTAGTTAGCCCTTTCTTTTGGACTTTCATTGAGGATCTTTTTACAGGTTTTGCCATTATTTCTTTTTAATTCCTCTTCCCATCAAAACGTCTGCATAAGTAATTTGCCCATCTTTATTTAAGTCAGGAAAACTTTTTTTACGTTTGTTTTTACGAGCTTTTGCAGCTTGCATATACTTTTCATTAGCCATTTGCTTTCTCCGTTGTAGAAATTAAAAAATCAACAATTTTTATCTTGTCATTTACTTCTGCTAATTCCCCAATTAGTTTATCTATCTCAACACTATATTGTGTGTGTTCAGGAATACTGGTTGGGTTATTTAACAATACTTCTAAATCTAAACTTATTTGTGCACGTTGTCCGTGTAACACTTCTTTTTGTGCGCAAAGCACTCCTAGCTTATTCATAATTACCTACTTCTTTTTAGGTTTGCTTTTTTTCTTTTTCTTTTTAGGGCCGTAGTTATACATAATTATTTTTTATTTATTCTCCAAGGGTCAAAAAACTTCTTATCAGAATCTTTAACTCCTGGAATATCACCAGAATGGTCTTTAACCGTTGAATATTTACACCCACAAAGATCTTTATACTTGTGAGGTTCTTTATGACCAATGGGTTGATTTATACCTGAATGTTTCATACTTTTATAATAACTTATTCTGGCAAAGTTGGAAAGATAACTTCTTCAATTGTTGTTTCACCACTAAGATTAGTGGGCATATCACGTAATGCTTGTCGATACGTAGCCCACTCTGTTTTTTTAGCTTCAGATAGTGGGCTATCTACAGCTTGTGTCCAATCTGATTGCAACAGTCTGGCATTTCTAATTAAACGAACTTGTTCTGCTAAACTAGCTTCTTCAATAGTTCCATCTATTATTACGTCATCTACAACCCGAGCCCCCCTAATCTGTTGCGGAGACCCCTCAATCCAAGCGGTTGCGCCTTCGGGTTGTGATACATCTTCTAACCCAACCGCACAATTTTGTATAGAAACAACATTTCCGTCTGCGTTATACCAAGTTATTGTTCTTATATCTCTACTCATTTTATCTAAAAGTTACAAAGACCTGTATAGTACTTGGGCCGTAGCTTCTGTTAAAGCCACCAATGGTTGAAGTACCTTGTGTCTGCAAAGTCATTTTGTATTGGTAATAATATTCTGAAGTAAAAGTATCGGAGTCTACAATAGTTTGAATAGCCTCTGCACTATCTCCGTACATAGTATAACTCTGCACTTGAATATAAGAACCAAGTCCACCAGAAGTAGACCCACTTCTTCTATATAACCTTAATCGCACAAAGTCACTAGAGGTACCAGAGTTAACCAAAATCATAGTATTACCAATAATCGCAAATGGATTTGTAGTAATTGCTGGGGCTTGAAAAACCGCCGTTTCTGCTATAGTAGTTTCAGCTAGGTTATCTGTAAAAAAAGTTCCAAGGTTACCTGTAGCAATAGCAAATAAAGAAACCGCGTTAATTCCAATCTGCAATGTGCCCACACCCGCTTGTTTAATAATTAGTGTGCCACTTCCATTTGTATCAAGGGTTATACCATCAATATTTATATAGTCAGCACTCAATGATCCTGTGTTTATTTTGTTTGCACTTAAATTGGCTATTTTTGCATCTGTAATAGTTGCATTTGCTATCTTCGCGTTTGTTACTGCTAAATCAGCTAACTTACCCTCGGTTACTTGAAGGTTACCTATTTTTGCTGTTTCTACAGCTAAGTTTTGTATACGCGCTGTGGTAATTGCACCATCTTGAATCCTTGCATTATCTATATAAACAACACCACCGGACACGATGAAAGGTGCTGTACCTGAAGAGCCATTCCATATTGCAAATTTATCTGAGGTAAATTGAACAGCAGACCCTGCTCCAGCTCCATAAGCATTTGCCTCTAACACCATTCCAGAAACAGACCCATTTGCTTCTACTTTTAAAACATAGGCTGCACTAGCATCATTCTGTAGGTTTGTAGTTACTGTTTGTAAAGAAGTTATGTTGGCACTGTTTGTACCAGTGGTGCTTTGCAATGAAGTAATTGCACTAGCATTAGAGGATATGCTTGTTCCTTGTGAACTAACAGTAGTTTGCAAACTAGAAATGGCACTGGCTTGTGATGCTATGTCTCCATCGTTAGATGTAATCTGTGATTGCAAAGAAGTTACAGAGCTGCTTAAAGAAGATATATCATTATCATTGGCTGTAATCTGTGTCTGTAAACCAGAAATTGTACTAGCTTGTGCTGCTATATCTCCATCATTGGATGTTATTTGAGATTGTAAAGATGTAACCGAACTACTTAAAGAAGTAATGTTGCCTTCTGCTGTGGTTACTCTTGTGCTTAAACTTGAGATAGCATTTGCGTTAGTAGTTACATTAGAGTTGGTTGTGCTTAAAGAGCTTTGTAAATTTGTAATAGCAGTTGCATTACTAGAAATATTAGAAGTAGCAGTAATAATATCTGATTGAGCAGATGCCATAGCCGCTGTTAAAGTGCTTCCAGTAAAGCTTGATGCCCCGACTAAAGTAACTAAACTAGAATCTCTAGCTTTTATCCAGTCGGTGTTTCCTGCATTTCTTACATACACCTGATTGTTATCATCTGTATCCACCCATATGTCTGTTGGTTGCAAACTTGTTGCATCCTCTCTTTGTGTGGGAGCAGAAGTTGATTTGATTACTCTGGTAGTTGCACTGGTTAATGTTGATAAGTCGTTTGCTATATCGCTAAATTCATCTGCTATAAGTGTTTGATAACCAGGAAGATTTGAAAGATCTTCTGACAACTGCGCCATAACCGCTCCAATATCTTCCGCTGTTGTAGCGGGTGTACCGTTTGTTGCGTTATATGGACCGGGAACATTGGATGTACTTACGTAGCGCACCCAATAATAATAGGTTTCACCATACCCCGTTTCATCAGTATAAATAAAAGCCGTGGTTGTTGCGCGTAAAGTAGCGCCTCCAAGATTGTTTGCCCTTGATCGCCAGATTTCTGTATATGCATGGTTGCCATAGGGTGCACTGGCACTCATGCCATTCCAGTTCAATATAACGGCGGTAAATACTCCCGAAGCTTCCAGACTAACAGGGGCTGGCGGCACGGCTAGATTTTGGAGGGGGGTGTTCGCAGTAAAATCTAACGTGCCGGTACCAGCGTTCGGATCAAATGGGTTTTCTTTAAGTTGTTTTGCAAGACCACTGTCAATAAGTTCTCGTAAGGTTACGTTTCTATCTCGTGGGTCTCCCCTACGCCCAAGACGAATCTCTTGAGCTTCTTTCATAGACTCAAGGGTCGCTTTTAATTCACGTTCTGTGCTTGCGGGGATATTCTTAATTGCAGGAACTTTGGTGCCTGTGGTAGCCATTAGATAGCCCTTAGTTCATCTATAGATTCGCCTATACAAATTTCATTAACAGTATTTGCAGAAGAAACTTCAATTGCATAAGTACGGTGTACACTTGCTGGTAAGCGAACAATAGGCTCATAAATGGTAGTCGAACTAAAACTAGGAGTAGTTCCTGCTACAGAATACACACTGCCAGAAGTACTAATAGTTGCATTATATATAACAGACCCGTCTCCATATACTTTAATAGTTACTGGATAGGATTCTGCATCTACTTTAGCAAACCCCATACTTGTTGGTTTAGGGGGTACAAACTCCTTACTCTTCCAAGTAAAAGTTTGGTTAGTACTACCACCTTGAAACTTTTTGATGTCATCATCAACAATGATGTAAAGCTCGTTATCATCAGGATCGGTAAAGCCCCCCCGTACTTCCGTAGAAAAACTTAAACTAGTAAGCGTTGCTTCTCCCCCTCTTGGGTCAAAAATAAATCCCTTGTAAGCAGAACCAGTGTAATAAAACCCAACGTATCTGCCTTTCCACAAAAAGCCTTTAATAGTAGAAGGGTAGTAGTCTGATTGCCATTGATCAGCAGAAATAAGCCCTTCGGTAGCGATTCTAACTTCTGCGCCTTGTGCAGCAACCAAACCTTCAGGTCCTGCATACAATACGTAGCTACCCATATCAACCATAGAGCGTTTACTAAGGCATGCCTGCGCTGCTTCCATTCGTACAGCACTCATAGATTGAGGGTCTGTACCTGCTATTAAATAGGGTCTGCCCTCTGTACCAACAATCAAACCATTTCCAGACATAGCAATTGCAACTATGTTATCTTCTAGAGTAATTCTATAAGTAACAGGCCAAGCGTGGGGTAAAAAAGGCTCAGAAAAACAAATTCTTTTACCTGTAAACCCAGCAAATACCCCATATGGCATAGCAACTAAACCTTTTAAAGGTCCGTCAGGGTATAAACTAGTATCTTCATTTGGTGGCCCAATCCAATAAGTAGAGGGAATAATCTCTTGTAAATCTGCGTTATCAGACGTATCCGAATAAGATGTAGTTGCCAAGGATACTTCTGCTACAAACTGATAAATAGTTGTATTCGAGCCAGTATTTGAACGATAAATACGTTTTGAAGATAAATTAGTGTTTGTTCGACCGGTGCCCGAGGCACTTGTTTCAAGACCCGAGATTGTTATGGTTTGGTTATCATCCGTAGTTACTATAGTAGATGCAGCAGAAGGTGGACCTTCTTCACCATACGCACTTACAAAAGTGTATACATAGGCAGTACTGTAATCAATTAAAGCGTCGGTGGGTCCATTTGTAGCTACACCTTGAGCTACCGCACTTGAAGTAGCATTTGAGGTTGCTGATCCGTTGGTTGCAACAACAAACGTAGTGGCGGTAGGTACGCTGGTAACTTTAAAATCTCCATTAATATCGTCTGCTGCTATTCCACCTGTAGCAGAGAAGTTTGCTAAAGTAACGTAATCCCCGACTGCTAGACCGTGGTTCCCGGTCGTTGATGTATCAACCGTCAGCCCTGAATCGCCGTTTACGGTGGTTACAGTAGACGTAAAATAATTTGGGCTATTTACAGCAACCGTTGGTGCTGCACTTGGAGCGGGTATCCCTAAACGATAATAGCTGCTAGGAAAAGGGGCTACACCAACAATGACAGAACTTCTACCCATACGGGGATAACTTTGTCCTGTCCAATATACCGTGTCATTCGTATCGCCAGCAATCGGACCAGGAACAACATCTACATCTTCATCAAACTCTAACCAACGCTCTGGTGAGTCGGTGTATTTGTATATGCTAGTTCTAAAAGCGTCGTCAAGTACGAGGGTTTGGGAGTTGTCAGTAATAGGTACAAGTCTACCACTTTCTAGGTTTACGTCTTCTGCGGTTTGTGCGAGGTTATCTTTAAGTAATCTAGGGGAAAGCTGTGGGGCTAGTCCGCCAAACGTAATAAGTTTAAAGTATGCCATATCATCTTAAATTATACACAATAATACTGGCTACAGCGGATATGAAAATCCAGAAACCTCTTTCAAACATACTAATACCTTTTGCGTTTATTATGGCTTTGTGCTCAACAGTTTCTACTCGGTCTTCAAGACGATCCAGTCTTGCAATAAATCTATCGTTTTGCTTCAATACTGTAGTTACCCTCTCCTCTATACGTGCAATAGCTATGATGGCTTCGGAAAGCTTATCAATTTTATCTTCTAGTTTTTCTAACCGTTTTGAAACGTCGTCAGACATTTATATAGTACTCCAATCTTCGCCTTTAAATAGTAAGGCTTCGGCTTCTCTTCTCCGTACAAGCCCATCCAGTACCTTTCCCCCAGCTTTATTCCAACGTTTGATTTGCGTTGGAACGTCGTCATAGGACGACGAATTAAGTACTTTCAGCATCGTGCTGCTGTTTAAGTTTGACGGTCCTAAGTTGTACGTCCATGACACAAGTGCATCAAACTGATTCTGTGTCAACGGTACCTGTACCGCCTCGTTCACATAATTCTCATACTCAACAAGCTCTTCTTCTAACCAAGCTTCTGCTTGTTCTTGAGTACAAGTATCGCCAATTGTAACACCTTTTGTTCTGCCGTAGGCAATAGTTGGAACAGAAACAGCATCTAAATATGCTTCTAATTCACACCCCTCAAAGTGTTTTATAAGACTTTTTCCCTCGTTAGAGATCTTCATTCTTTTGGTTCTTCTTCCACTACTGGCTTTATCTTATCTTCTTTGATAACACCTTTTAATTCTTCGGAAGTATGAACCTGTGCAGCTTGGCATTTTTTAAGTTGATAGGTAATATCCGCAAGCTCTTGATTCAGTTTAATAAGCATATTAAACCCTTCAATAGCTCTAGGAGTTAAATCCTCTATCTTGTAGTTTTGATTTTCAAAATTAATAGTTTTAATTTGTTGTTGTTCAGACATGATAATTCTCCTTAGTCTTTGTCTTGTGTGTTAGAGGCGCCAAAATAAAATGATATTACAGCGCTTGCCAATCCTCCTAAATACCCCAACACTAAATTGATAAGGGCTTCAGAGTTTTGTTCTGGTGGTTGTATTGTAACCAAAAAGATGTAGCCAAGAAAGCCACCTAAAGTAGCAATACCCATAATTCTAGCAGTCCAATCTTTGCTAAACTTTCCTCTAGCGTCTTGTTTGTCTTGTACTTCTAAAGCAAATACATCTACTTCTAATTCTTTCAGTTTAAGTTCAAAGTCTTTTTCTGCTTTTTTAAGTTCAAGCATTTGCGCTGGAGTTGCTTGTTGAATGCCTTGCTCTATAGATTTTGGGTTGTTAGGTACGCCAAGTACTTCTGCAATTACAGAGCCCGCCATACCACCAAGCGGCCCACCTAGAGCTGCGCCAAGATTTGGGGCTATGCTGCCTACAACGTTTTTAAAAGATCCTGATAATAAGTTTTTAAATGCCATTTTAATTCGCCAAAGGGTTTTTATCTTTTTCTAATTTACTTTCTAGGTCTTTGATTTGCTTTTCAATGTTCTGTTTAGAGTTCATGTATTGCTCTTTTAACAAAGCCCAGTCCTGATTATTTTTGCTAATGTCTTGTTGAAGGGAATCAATTAAATTTATTTTTTGAATCTTTTCTTGAAGTACAGAAAGATCTGTTTTAATTGCATTAATATCTTCTTCGTATGATACAGAAGTTTGAGATTCTAAAGCTTCAATGCGCTGTACGTACCCCGCTCCTGTGTAGCCAAAGCCAGCAATAGTAGCAATAAGACCACCTAAAGCAACAATCTGCCCAAGTTTTGATTCTAAGAAATTCATAAATTTACCTGTAAATCAATAATTTTTTGAAGCGTACTTATGTTCGCTCCACTTAAATTATAGTATGCATTTGTATTATCATCAATTTTATTGTCAGTATAAATTGTTTTATCTTGATACCACTGCTGTTGATCAGGAATACTTGTATCTCTGTATTGATTAAATCCTGGAACAAAACCTAGATAGGCTACGAATGCCGTTTGGTCTGCATATTCACCAGACTCTTGTTGTTCTTCTTCCATCTCTTCTTGTTCTTGTTTTAAATTTTGAGCAATAATTTTATCTGCAATTTTATCTGCCTCGGATGCTGTCATAACATTAGTGGTTGCAGAAAGTATTTGGTCTTGAATGTCGTTTATTTGAACATCAGCCATGACTGTATCATCTAAAGTAAATAAAGGTGTAATAGTGATTGAATTTCCGCCTAGCGTTTCTGTGTTATCTGTCATTTGTAGAACCGTATTTGTTTGTGCACTTGCAGATAATATTTGATCGGAGATAGAAGGAGAGTTAGATGTACTTGACCCAAAGCTGTTGCTTGATTGACTGGATGTAGTCTGTTGGGTTTCTGTATTCCCTATATTGTTTTGAGTTGTATAACTATCGGTTGCTACAGACATAGCTTGAGCTATGACCGCTAAACCTTTGCTTATGCTGTTTCCTTTTACTTCTTCCTGAACAACCTCTTTCTCAACAACCTCCTCAATGCTTTCCTCTATAGCTTCTTCTACTATTTCTTCTACAATCTCTTCTTCAATAATTGGCTCTTCTTCAATGATCGTTTCTATTTCTTCCATGGTTTCTTCTAATACAAAAGCTTCTACTAATTCTTCTGCATCAAATACATCAATCACATCTATGATTTCTGGAAGAGGATCATAGGTTTCTACAACTTCTACAGGCGGCTCGTATAGTTCTTCTTGAATAGATTCTTCAAAAAATACTTCTTCCACAGGTTCGGTGTAAGGTATAACTTCTTCTTCGGTAATTTCAAATACTTCATACTCCATAGGAGAAGTCTGTATTGCCATAATTGCAATGACTTCTGGTATGTAGCCAGAACAAGTAGGATAGGCTTGAGAATCTAATTCACATTCATAATCACGATAGGCTTGCTCATACCCCGGGCAAGAAGTGTCATACAAAGTATCTATAGTGCATTGTTGGTCAAGATAAGCTTCAGCATAACCTGTGCAAGAACTGTCATACAACGCATCTATACCACATTGCTGATCAAGATAAGCTTCCTCGTATCCTGAACATTCAGTAGAGTAAAGAGAATCTAAGCCACATTGTTGGTCTTGATAGGCTTGTGCATAACCAGTACAGCTTGTTGAATAAAGAGCATCTATATCACATTGCTGGCTAAGATAGGCTTCTTCGTACCCAGTGCAGCTTGTATCATTTAAGGGATTGCTACAATCAACCGCTTCATAATATAAAGACCCACCAGCTTCTAAGTTTGCATTTTTATCAGAACTATTCCAATCGTAGCTATAACAGTTTGTGCCGTTATATGATCCTGTATTGCATTCATCATGGAAATAGTAGGTGTAAGTTTCATTGGATGTCCCTTGTTGTCCGATAAGAACATCGTGGTTAATAACATCTAAATCTCCGTAACGGATATCAAAACTATTATTGTTCCAAAGAATAACTTCAAAGCTGTTATACGAGTTGGTGCGATAATACTCTTGCATCTTGTACCAACCAAAAACAATCTTGTCGTTAAAGTTTTTTGCTGCCATCTTTGCATTAGCATCGGCTGCTATAAGATCAGTCCAAAAGGGATATATGGTGTAATTAAATTTAGGTAAAGGGGTGGGGTTATATTGATTACAGCCTGTACCTGTTGAACCAAAATGCAAACAACCATTGCTTGCCATCCGTGCTGTAGAAAAAGTTTGATCGTAAAAGGTAAAGTCAAACCCTAAATTAAAAGCTGCCGAGATACCGTCATCACCCGTTGTTAACCATGTAACATCTGTTTGATTGGTTAAATCAACTAACGATTGGTTGGATTCGTATATGTATTGTGGAAATAGGTTACAACAAAGAAGTGCTATTCCCCATAGAACTCTTTTTTGCATTGTCCAGCGGTTTTAGTTTTGCGTGTATAAATCACCTGTATAGCACCCACAACATCTCTGTTGACTTTTTCTCTTTGGGGGTTTGGTTCATTTATACACTGTTTAATAAACTCTTCTAAGACCTCTTCTTTGTCGGGTCTATGACTTGGGTTTTCTATCCATGCTTTAGTAGCTTCTTCTCCTATTTTGCCTCTATAAGGACAAGGAGTGCCTGCCATATTCATTGCTTTAAATACTCTTTCATCTTGGCATAGCAAAGCAACAGAAGCTACTTTCATACCCATGTCGTATAAATATTTAGATAGTTTTAATCTTTCGCAATTTTGATCTATGACTGCCTTACCGCCTGATAAACCAAACACCTGCCCCTGAAATGCACCAGATACTCCTGTAGTACAAAGGTCTTGTGAATACGACATAATGCTTGGGGCAATCGCACTTGCTGGGGGTGCTTTAGTTTTTACTGTTTGGTTGATGTTTTGCGTTGAAGTCGATTCATTAATATTTCTATTGGTATTGTCAGAAGTAGAATTGCTGACATTGTTGTTAAAGTTAGTGTTAGTGTTGTCAGTTGTAACATTGGACTCAGAAGTCGATTCATTGTAGTTCCTATTCGTGTTGTCCGAGGTGCTGTTATTTTCATTGTAGTTAGTATTTGTTGAGGTTGAAGTATTAGTTACATTTTGATCAACCGTAGAATTTTGAGTTACATTCGACTCGTTATAATTATTATTAACATTATTGTTGGTATTGGTTGATGTCGAAGTTGAAGTCGAATTATTAGTATTTACATTCGTATTGTTATTGGTGTTGGTATTATCGGAAGTAGATGTCGAAGTAGAAGTCGAGGTGTTGGTATTGGTATTAGTGTTGGTATTAGTGTTAGTGGTTGTAGTGGTATTACTAGTATCTAAGCTGTTAGCTTCACAATATTGAGTACCAGCATTACAACTACCTGTTTGTTGGGCAAAAGCTATTATAGGTAAAATTCCTAAACTTAGTAAAATTGCCCTTTTAATCATTCCTCTACCTCAACCCACTCGCCGTTTGTGTAAACAAACTTAAACCCACGATGCTCTGCATTATCTCCTTCTTCCACTGCAGGAAAAAATAAAGCATTAATTTCTACTGTAGCTTGTTCTATTGTAATTTCTTCATTCATTAATATGCTCCTGTTGCTGAACTGGTTTGTGTTGTTGCTACTACTTTAGCATTTCTAAATGCATAACCACCCCATTGATCCCAATCTATTGCTAAATGACAATATGAAGCTGCTAGATATGCAACCAAAACAACATAGTTATCTGAGGAGGTGTAGCTACTTTGTACCAAAGCCCAGCTAGAGTTATAATTTACTATTCCAACATTATAATACCCACCTGACCAGTTGTGCCACCCTAAAATTCCTTCAGCAACATTGCCGCCTCCACCATAAGCATATGCTCTATACTTAAACAATGACATAGTGTAAGAACTATTAACTGTGCTATTAGGCAAATCTGTTTTTATATGCAGATAAGCACCTGTATTTGTAGGTGGACCAGCATATACAAACCAATCTCTTATACAATGTAACCCTCCTGTATAAGAACCTTGGAAAGCTCCTGAAATTATTGGTCCATAACTCTGAATTGCTTCATTTCCTACATTAGTAGTACCAGCTCTTGGAGCAACATTTTCTACTCCTGCAAGTAATCTTCCATTTGGATCTATTCTTACTCTGTCTCCAGTTGTAGATCCTACAGAAATTGCAAGGTCGGCTCCATCATAACCACTAACACCAATTCTCCATTCTGGACTAGTTTCGTCTGCGGTAGCTTTTGCAAAACTAATACACGGAGCTTGAGATCCGTGTATATGAACTCCTTTATAATTAGTAGAGCAATTTGTACTTACTATACCAGCATCAGTTATTTTTGTTACAGGTGCATCATTTAAATAAAATAACAAATCAACAGTACTTGCATTTCCCCCCAAATACATTCTTGTTCCATTTATGCCATAAAAAGCCGCAGTGCCTGAATCATCTTTAAAATTAATTGCAGGAAAAGTTCCATCTATCGATAGTGTTGGGGATTGAGAAGCACTTATGTTTTTATATACAGTTCCTGACGAACCTATTGAAATATCGCCTGTATTAAGAATTCTCATTCTTTCTGTTCCGCCTAGATTAAATACAAGACCTCTATCCGTATCGTTACTAGTTCCCCTATGAAAACTTACTTCTCCATAGTAAGTCCCCTCATTTTCAGTAGCTAATCTAAGAGTTGCATATTGATTCCAAGTAGCAGATGAATTAAAAATCGAAAGGTTTGTAGAAGGACTAGTCGTACCTATACCAACATTTCCTGAGGAATTTATTGTTAATCTATCGCTAGTATTACCTTGGTCTCTAATTACAAATGATGAACCTCCATATGCTCCTACTCTAAAATTAGCACTTGAATTTTCATAAACAGTATAAGCATAAGTACCTGCTGAATAAAGTTGCATAGAAGCTCCTGCTGCTGCAGTGGCTTCTATTTTTAATTGATGCTCTGAATCAGATTTTATATGTAAAGGTGTACTAGGACTACCCGTATTTATACCAACATTCCCATTGTCTTTAATGACTACTAAATTTAAAGTATCGGTAGAATTATTAAACCTGTAACCATGAGTTGCATTGCCAATCCAGTAACCATTATTCCCCAAAGTTATAGCACCATTTGCATTCATAGCACCAAATGTAGGCGTTGAAGTCCCACCATCTAAATACGATTCTATTTCTGTAGCTAAAGAAGAGCTTATGGCTTTATTGTTAGAATCACCTATAAAGATGTCTCCGTCATCAAGGTTGGGTACGGCATTTGTTCTCCCCGCACCGCCTACCTTGATAGATCCGTTAGCGGCATGAACCCTTTGTACTATACCTATGTTCTGAAGCTTGGTTGCTTCAAGACCAGATGGGTTGTTGGTTAAGGCACCCGCTGTGGTGTCGACATATAAAATGTCCCCTAGCGAATAACTGGATGTATCTAAGCCTGCAAGTGTACCAAAGCTGGTTACTTCTACTTCCGCGTTGGTGGATACGGTAGCCTCGGCTAAACCAAAGGCTGGCATTTTTGCAGTATCGTCTGCGTCTGCTAAAGATACAACGGGTAGCTCTCCAGATATTCCTGAGATGTAAACTGGTTGTCCCTTGGTTATATTTTCCCCCGCCTTCGCCGTGAAGCGTACTACGGAGTCTTGTAAATATTCACCATGTACTTTAGTTTTTGCCATGTTATGCGTTCTCCAGTGTTTCTATTCTTGCTTTGAGGTCTTCAATGATGGTTTGTTGTTCTTGTATCGCCTTAGTAAGAAGTGGTATTAATTTGCTTTGATCTATGCCTTGGTACTTAGGAACTTCTCTAGTGCCCATAACTGCTTGAGTTGTTACGACTCCATATTCATCTAAAATCTCAGGAGTTACTTCGTATTCTTCTTCCTGCATTTCATCTTTAACACCTGTAACAGCTTCAGGGACTATATCTGAAACTTCATGTGCTAAGAAACCATCTACTGTTGTGTCTGCATCCGCTATAAAATTAAATCTTCTGGGCTGTAAAAGTTTTACTCTATCGATGGCATTCTCAAGCTCTACAACATTTTCTTTTAGTCTGTAGTCTGAAGTAGTGTTATATGCTGTGGTGGAACCAGTTGAAGTAATACTGCCTACTCCGCCACCGCCTGAACTTACCGCAAAATTTATAAAAGTTCTCGTTCCACCGTTATCTGAGTTCCACAATCCCAAACACTGTGCAGTAGCAGTTACAGTTCTTATTCCTAAACCTTGACCGCTTGCAGCAGAATTTATAATACTAGCTTTTTCTCCACTTGAAAAAGCTATGCTATTACCAGCCCCTATACTAACACTTCCACTTTGTTTAATTCTAAATGTTTCTGTTCCTTGTCCTCCCGTAGAGCCTGATGTGCCTTGAGTATTATAAAAAACGGTATGCCCAGTTTGTTTTTCAAAACGCATATATACACCATAGCCGTTATTATATTTACGCCCATAGTACTGACCTTCTGGATGTATATTTACACCTATTCCTCCAGAATCATATGTAATTCCTGGTTCTGATACCCACATTAAAATATTACCATTGGTAGAATCATTATTTTGATCGTCATAAATCGCTTCAATTCTTGCTGTATTATGACCTGCATCACTACGAATCATATGCCCTGCTGTTATAATACCAGATGTAGTAGTTAAACTGCCTGTCGGTAAAGTAACATCCCCCGCAGAAGTTATTTTCATTCTAAGTGCTGGAGTATTATCAGAAGAAGCAGTAAAAAATCCTATTCCATAGAACCCACCGTAGTCAGATCTAGCTTTTATATTTAAATCACCATAAGCAGTTTCGGTAAGAGCAGATGAGGATGTGTAAAGTCCTGCTGTTCTTGGCAAACTCGATACATAATCAAAACCTAACCCATGACCATCGTGAACTAGTGATAAAGTATTTTCGGCGGTTCCACTAAATAAACCCCCGCTTCCCCCAATAGAAACATAGCCATTTGCATGTATTCTCATGCGTTCTATGCCTGAACTAGCAAAAGCTATACCAGAATAACCTGATATACCAATGGGTCTTGTATTAGTAGGGTTAAAATTAATTCCATAATGAGGATTAGTTTGACCATTAAAAGTAAACGAATCAGATGTCAAAGTACCTACAATACCTGTTGTTGAGTTAATTCCTCCCTCTACATTTAATATAGAATTAGCAATAGTAGCAGTCGTACCTATACCAACATTACCTGATGAGTCTATGGTTACTGCATCAGTATATCCAGTTGGAGCACTTGTAGTTAATGTTGCTCCAGTGCTTAGAGTCATTGAGCCTGTTGAATACAATCTTGTTTGACCACCTGCCCAAATACCAGCACCTACAGAACCAGTGTATGCTTGTAATAAATTATTACCAGCAGCCCCACCAACTCTTGCCATTCCGCCAACAACGCTTATGTCTAGCTTTGTACTAGGACTACTCGTACCTATACCGACATTGCCAGTAAAGCTTGGGCTTGCCAGTGGTGCTTTTAAAGCAAGGGAGTTAGTAACGGTTGTGGAAAAATTAGCGTCATCTCCTAATGCTGCTGCAAGTTCGTTAAGGGTGTCGAGGGCAGCCGGGGAAGAATCAACAAGATTAGAAACAGCGGTCTCTACATAAGCAGTAGTAGCTATAGCAGTAGAATTATCACCAGCAGTTTGTGTAGTAGCTGTAGCTGTAGATGGAATAGCTAAACTGGAGGTGTCAAGCT